>OBJP01000141.1_pt1 | contig 66840 bp, 55 predicted proteins | sample 1519821 | NCBI WGS metagenome assembly OBJP01 (sample SAMN04209218, study PRJEB22552) | human gut metagenome | biome: gut; material: feces | host: Homo sapiens | place: USA: Oklahoma | reverse complement strand
AAAATGCTGATAGATACTGTGTTTTAGCGGATAATCAGATTTTTATTGTGTTTTTTGTATAAAAATTTATGAATTTGAATCCTCAGAATCATGAGAAACGGATTCTCTCAATACAACTTTTCCTGCTGCCTGACGCCGCCGTGTATCGGACATAGCAGCATAATGTTTTCGGGTCGTATTAACATCAGAGTGTCCAAGAACTTCCGCTACAAGATAAATATCATCGGTCTCCTGATAAAGAGCAGTACCATAAGTACTACGCAGTTTATGAGGCGTGATCTTCTTTAGTGGAGTGACTTCCTTCGCATATTTTTTCACAAGATTCTGGACCGCCTGCACACCAATTCTTCGTCTTTGCATAGAATAAAATAAAGCATCTTCATGTCCTTCCTTTGGAATGATGAGTTTTCTGCTGCCCTCAATATATTGTTCTAAAGCATCTGCAACTTCATTTCCAAAATAAACGGTCATTTCTTTTCGGCCTTTTCGGATCAGATGAAGACCGTTATTGCGGAAATCAACATCATCAATGTTTAGACCCACTAATTCAGATACACGGATTCCAGTCCCAAGAAGAAGTGTAATGATCGCAAGATCACGTTCTTTTGTCTTTTCATAATAAGCACGTTTCTGCCCAGTTAAATGGTCACCACCGTGTTCTACAAAATCAAGCAAAGAAGCAACTTCATCGGCTTCTAAACGGATAATTTCCTTCTCACGGATCTTTGGCATATCGACAAGCAATGTTGGATTCTTCTCGATCAGCTGTCGTTTATAAAAATATCCGTAAAAAGAACGAAGAGCAGACATCTTACGGAAAACACCTTGTTCAGTATTCTGCATATGCTTATGTTGTTCTTCCGAGATGTAAACCTTTAAATATTCCATATATTCTTCCAGATCAACGGATTCAATCTTATCAAGATCACTCACTTTAAAATCCAGTACAGAGTAATTACGGTAAGCAGGATTTTCATCGATCAGAAAATGAAAGAACACTCTCAGATCATAAGCATAAGCAATTCGAGTTCTTACTTGTGTGGTAGAATCAATTGCACGGAAAAATTCTTTCGCAAAAGGCGGAAGAGTTTTAATAAGTTCACGTAATTTGATCGTCTGTCTTGCAGTCAGATCGTCATAATATGGTAATGATTTCATAAAATTCACCTGTTTCTTATTTATTTAGCATACCATTTACGGCTATTCAGTAGTAGTAAATGAAAATAATACATGACTTATTCTATCAATTTTTCACAAAGCTTGCAAACTTTCCCCTTCTATGTATAATAATAGTTAGCTAAGACTAACTAGAACAAAAATAAAAAGAAAGGAACTTTCGTGTATGATGCAATTTTTTAAATCATCAACAAAAGAAACAATGAACTTCTTAAGGTATATCGGCCCAGGTTTATTAGTCACTGTAGGTTTTATAGATCCTGGAAACTGGGCAAGTAATATCGCAGCAGGTTCCGGTTATGGATATACGTTGTTATGGATGGTCACATTATCAACGATCATGCTCATTATCTTACAGCATAATGCAGCACATCTAGGAATCGTCACAGGAAAATGTTTATCAGAAGCAACAAGTCTGTATATTAATAAAGGGTTTAAGAACATCATTTTATTAACAGCAGTTGCAGCATCGATCGCAACCGCAATGGCAGAACTTTTAGGTGGTGCAATGGCATTAGAAATGCTGTTTCATATTCCAGTAAAGATTGGTACATTTATCATTTTAGGGATCGTACTGATCTGTCAGTTTACGAATGCATACAGCAGAATCGAGAAACTGATCATCTTATTTGTATCACTGATCGGATTCTCTTTTCTGTTTGAAATCTGTATTGCAGATATTGAATGGAAACAGGCGCTGATCGGATGGGTAAAGCCAGAAATTCCCAAAGGTTCACTTCCAGTTGTCATGAGTGTTCTAGGAGCAGTCGTGATGCCACATAACCTGTTTTTACATTCAGAGATCATTCAGAGCAGAGAATGGAATCTAAAAGATGAAAATGTGATAGAACAGCAGTTAAAATACGAGTTTAAAGATACCTTATTTTCCATGATCATAGGATGGGCAATTAACAGTGCAATGATCTTAATGGCAGCAGCTACCCTGTATCATGGAAATGGTCATTCTATTGATGATATTCATTTAGCAGGTTCCATGTTAACACCACTTCTTGGAAATGCAGCATCAATTATTTTTGCACTTGCATTATTACTTGCTGGAATTTCATCAAGTATTACAGCAGGAATGGCCGGCGGAACGATTTTTTCTGGAATTTATGATCATCCTTATGATATTCATCATAAAGATACGAAATTAGGAGTTCTTATTACGATGATTCCGGCAACATTGATTATTTTACTGATAAAAGCTCCATTCGATGGATTGATCTATTCCCAGATGTTTTTGGCAGTTCAACTTCCTATTACGATCTTTACTCAGATCTATCTGACATCCTCAAAGAAAGTCATGGGGAAATATGCGAATTCGAAACGATTAAAGATCATACTTTTTATGATTGCACTGATCGTAACATTTCTTAACATATGTCTGTTTGTGACTGGATTTTAAATATAAAAAATGAGATAATAAAGATAAAAAAAGAAAGGAGCATCTTATGGAAATTAAATATTTATCAATTAAAAATTTTAAATCAATCCGGCATATGGAAATATCAGATATCCAGAATGCTCTGATTCTTGTTGGAAAGAATAATACAGGAAAATCATCCATCCTTCATGCCTTGCGTGCAGTCGAAGGATCTTATGAAATCTCATTGGATGATTTTAACGAGACAATGCAAAATATAGAGATTGGATTTATATTATCCATTACAGAAGAAGATCTTCATATTTTTCATAAAAATGGTATAGTGAGCCAGTATAAAAAATACGATCTTTGGAAAAAGGATTTTGGGAGTAAACTTCCATCTTACAAAAATGAAGAGATCACCTTTACGTTTATTGCTAATAAAGAAGGCAAACAGCGGTTTTACGATGGAAAAAAGAAACATAATAAGTATATTCGGGAAATTTTCCCAACTATTTATTTCATTGGAACGAACCGTAATTTAAAACAGATACAGGATGATCTTTTTATGCTACAGGAAGACAGTTTGCTTAAGATCATGCGTACAAATTGCTGTATGTTTGATCCTGTGAAACCATGTACTCATTGTTTTCAGTGTATTGGTCTGATTGATCAGAAGAGTCCAAAAGAGCTGAATGCATTTGAGGCTGCAAAGTTATTTGAATATAAATTGTATGAGATGAACATTGATCAGTTTGAGAAACGTATTAATGAGAGCTTCCATAAGAACGGCGGATTTGAGGATATCATTTTCTCTATGAATTATGATGTTGATCAGATGCTTCAAGTTAATGCAGAGGCTTATAACAAAGAACGTGATATTTCAATTTCTGTGGAACGATTGGGGCGTGGAATGAAAAGTATTTATATGCTTTCTCTTTTGGAAGCTTATGTAATGGATGAGAATAGTCTTTCATCGATCATTCTGGTAGAGGAACCAGAGATGTTTTTGCATCCACAACTGCAAAAGACAGCCAGTGAGATCCTTTATCGTCTGGCACAGAAGAATCAGGTGATCTTTACAACACATTCTCCACATTTATTAGCCAATTTTAGCAGTAGACAATTATGTCAGATCATATTGGATGAAGATTCATATTCTGTTGCAAAGAAGAAAACGAACATTAGTTCTGTATTAGACGATCTTGGATATAATGCTTCCGATCTTATGAATGTTGATTTTGTTTTTATCGTAGAAGGAAAACAAGATAAATACCGTTTGCCATTGTTGTTAAATCATTATTATTCTGAAATTTATGATGAAGACGGCAGATTAAATCGTGTAGCGATCCTGACAACAAACAGCTGTACCAATATCAAGACGTATGCCAACTTAAAATATATAAATCAGCTTTATATGAAGGATCGTTTTTTAATGATCCGTGATAGTGATGGTAAGGATCGAGATATGCTGGGAAGACAGCTTTGTAAATATTATGATGAGAGAAATCTTGTGGATGTTGATCATTTACCAAAAGTGACAAGGAAAAATGTATTGATCTTAAAATATTATTCTTTTGAAAATTATTTTTTAAATCCAGAGATCATGTCAAAACTTGGAGTTATAGAATCTGAAGATGCTTTTTATGAGATTTTATATGATAAATGGAGAGAATATCTGCATAGGATCAAAAGTGGAGTTCATTTGATGCAAATGATTGGACGTGATTTTACATCAGCGCAAGATATGAAAGAACATATGGAAGAGATTAAAACCTATATGCGGGGTCATAATCTGTTTGACATTTTTTATGGAAGATATAAAAAAGAAGAGAAAGATTTATTAAAGAAATATATTGAGATTGCACCAAGAGATGAATTTAGTGATATTCTTGATGCGGCGGATTCGTTTATCTATTTTCAGAGTAAGACAAAACAAAAAGATATTCAGAATGAAACAAAATAAAGAAAGTGCGAGATAAATAATATGACAAAGAAACACACAATATTAACAGCGATCAATTCGAAATACATTCACTCGAACCTTGCAGTTTACTGCCTTCGTGCCTACGCAAAGCCATATATCGATGAAGTCGAGATTGCAGAATATACGATCAATCAGCAGGTGGATGATATCCTGATGAGTCTGTATCAGAAACATCCAGATATCCTTTGTTTTTCCTGTTATATCTGGAATATTGAATACATAGAACGTGTGATCAGGGAAATCCATAAACTACTGCCGGATGTTCCAATCTGGCTTGGAGGACCAGAAGTTTCCTATGATTCCAGAGAAGTTTTAAGACGACTTCCACAGGTAACGGGTGTGATGAAAGGGGAAGGAGAAGTTACATTCCTTGAAGTGCTTGATCATTATCATGGAAAGAGAGATGATCTTAGCAAGATTCCTGGACTAACTTATAGAAATGAAGATGAGATCGTAGAAACACCATGGCGTCCAGTGATGGACTTAAGTAAAGTTCCATTTGTGTATGAACATATTGAAGATTTTGAACATAAGATCATCTACTATGAATCAAGCAGGGGCTGTCCATTTTCATGTAGTTATTGTTTATCTTCGATCGATAAATGCCTGCGCTTCCGAAATCTTTCTCTTGTCAAAAAGGAATTACAGTTTTTCTTAGATCATAAAGTGCCACAGGTCAAATTTGTCGATCGTACCTTTAACTGTCGACATGATCATGCAATGGAAATCTGGCGTTATATAAAGGAACATGATAACGGCATTACCAATTTCCATTTTGAAGTGGCAGCAGATGTCTTAAAGGATGATGAAATTGAATTGATCTCTGATATGCGTCCGGGACTGATTCAGTTAGAGATTGGCGTTCAGTCAACGAACATCGATACGATCACTGAGATTCACAGGAAAATGGATTTTAAGAAAGTTGCAGATATCGTAACAAGGATCAATGCTGGACATAATATACATCAACATTTGGATCTGATCGCAGGACTGCCTTATGAAGATCTTGAAAGTTTTAAACAGTCATTTCAGGATGTCTATGAAGTACGTCCAGAACAATTACAGTTAGGCTTTTTAAAAGTATTAAAAGGTTCTTATATGGAAAAACAAAAAGAGAACTATGGGCTTGTTTATAAAGATACACCGCCTTATGAAGTCCTTTATACAAAATGGCTGCCTTATGAAGATGTACTGGTTTTAAAGAAAGTGGAAGAAATGGTGGAAGTTTATTATAATAGCAGCCAGTTTTCGAACACCTTGCGGTTGTTGGAAAAAGAATTTGACACTGCATTTGCTTTATATGATACACTTGCCAGATTTTATGAGGAGAAAGGTTATGACAAGGTCAGCCACAGCCGAATTGCCCGATTTGAAATCTTATATGAATTTATACAAACCATTACAGCAGAAGAGAATCTTGTATTATATAAAGAGTTGTTAACGTATGACTTATATCTTCGTGAAAATGTAAAGAAACGTCCGGATTTTGCAGGAGATTATACATTACAAAAGGACGAGCTTCGTTATATCAACGAAGAGATTTTATTAAAAGATGAACGACTTGCATATTTTGGACAAAAGAATATGCGGAAATTTTCCCATATGGAACAATTCGATCATGCGGTAAATGAAGATTTTAAAGAAACAAAAACCATCCTATTGTTTGATTATCAGAATCGAGATCCATTGACAAACCAGGCGACAGTTTATCCGATTACAATGAATTTGATAAAAAATCAATAAAAATATAGTAAGAAAGAGGGTGCAGAAAATAAGATGATCGCAATATATTTAGCACCACTTTATCTGCTGTTAAATGTCTATTTTTTATTCCGAATATTGAAATGGTTAGAGACTTGTCATGTTTATTTTAAAAAGAAATGGATCAAAGCAGTTTTGGTCATGATCTATGTATTTCTTGCATTCAGTATTCTGATCGCATTTTTGTTTCCACAAGGAACGATACGGCGAGCTATGAAACTGATCAGTAATTACTGGCTGGGTGTTTTGATGTATTTGGCGCTTACGATCCTTATTGCGGATCTGATCCGCCTAATCTTGATCTATTTTGTAAAAGCAGATCAGAAAAAGTTTCGGACACCAAAAGTTTTTAGGATTGTTGGAAGCATTTGTATGATCTTGATCTTATTGATCAGTTTTTACGGAGTGTGTAATGCAAGGAATATCAGGACAACAAGTTACCATGTAACGATACATAAAAAAGTAGGAAATCATAAAAAGCTAAAGATCATTTTACTTGCAGATCTTCATCTTGGATACAATATTGGATGTTCTCAGATGAAACAGATGGTAATGAAAGTAAATCAGCAAAGTCCAGATCTGATCGTGGTTGCAGGAGACATTTTTGATAATGAATATGATGCATTAGATGATCCAGATCAGTTGGTCAAGATATTTCGACAGCTAAAGAGTCAATACGGTGTTTATGCAGTTTATGGAAATCATGATATTGATGAAAAGATTCTTGCAGGATTTACATTTGGCAGCGGTCGGGAGAAAAAGGTCAGCGATCCAAGAATGGATGAATTTGTAAAAAGGGCAGGAATGAAGTTATTAAGAGATGAATCTGTTTGTATTGATCAAAGCTTCTATCTCTATGGAAGACCAGATGCTGAGAAAGTAGGCCGTGGGATCAGCAGACGTAAGACTCCAAAAGAACTGGTAAATGGAATGGATCTTAAAAAGCCTGTGATCGTACTGGATCATGAGCCAAGGCAGTTGGAAGAGTTAAATCAGGCAGGGGTAGATCTTGATCTTTGCGGGCATACGCATGATGGACAGCTGTTCCCTGGGAATATTACAATTCATTTGTTTTGGAAGAATCCATATGGATATCGTAAGGTTGGAAATGCGCATCAGATCGTAACTTCAGGTGTCGGTTTATTTGGCCCGAATATGAGGGTCGGAACGAAAGCGGAGATTGTGGTTGTGAATGTGGATTTTAGATGATCTGACAAAGATGTCAGGTATACTATAATAAACATAATGGAGGAAGACATTTTTATGAAATATCACGATGGAAAAGATAGATGCAGTTGGGCTAATCCAAAGAATCCGATATACATCGATTATCACGATAAAGAATGGGGAGTGCCTGTCTATGACGACCATAAATTATTTGAAATGCTGATCTTGGAATCGTTTCAGGCAGGATTATCGTGGGAGTGTGTGTTAAATAAACGAGAAGCGTTCAGAGAAGCGTTTGATGATTTTGATGTATATAAAGTCAGTGCATATGATGAAGAGAAACAAGCGCAATTAAAAGAAAATAAAGGAATCATAAGAAATCAAAGAAAAATATCTGCTGCCGTATCAAATGCGGTTATTTTTATGAAAATCCAGAAAGAATACGGAACATTTTCTGAATATTTGTGGAAGTTTACAGATCATAGGATCATTCATGAGATAGGAAAAACATCTTCAGAATTATCCGATCAGATTTCAAAGGATTTAAAGAAACGTGGAATGAAATTTGTTGGAACAACGATCATATATTCGTATCTGCAGGCGGTTGGTGTGATTAGGTCTCATGAGGAAGGATGTTTCCTGCATCATAAAGAATAAAAATTTTACAAGTACGTAACACTGCGTACTTGAATTTTTATACAAAAAGGAGTATGGTAGAAATTACCAGATAAAATTGAGTATTAGAAAGATGATCATGTCATAACAATGTTCAAACAAAGGGAGGAAGCAATCATGAGACGTAAGATTATGACAGCATTTGTATGCGCGATTATGACAATCTCTGTAATACCGGTTTATGCAGATGATACACAGACCGATCAGGCAGTGACAACAGAAGTTTCTACCGAAACAGCAGCAACGGTGCAAGAAACAAAAAGAACGCAAAGTAAAGAACAACAGAAGAAAAAGACAACAAGCAAGAAACATACTAAGACCAAGAAGACAAAATCAAAGAAAAAGGAAGAAAACAAAGTCATTCCAATGCCAACACAAGTGATCAGTAAGAGTTCTTCGGATACGATCGAAGGAAGGATCAAGGATAAACAGGCGAAAGTGAAACAGCTGAAAAAACAAAAAGCGAAGATTGAGGAAGAGATTCGCCTGGAACAGCAAAAAGCACGATCTATAAATGAATTTTACAAAAAGTATACAGCAAATTCCAAGGCGGAGATTGCTTTATATGGGCAGGAGATCACTCCTTCTATGAAGATTTCTAAAAAAGATGAGCAGTTAAGAGAAGATTTATATGAGCTTGCAGATTTATTTGGAGATGAGAATCTGAGAACGATCGCAAGCAAATATGTCTTTGGAATCAATCATCCGGACTTTGAGACTTTGCTTGATAAGAATAAAACGATTCAGCTTGATCAGTATTTAAAGAACGAACAGATACTTCCGATCAAACCAATGGAAGAAAAGGTTCAGACGATCAAGAAGCAGATCAAGAAGTTCAAAGGAGAGATCAAAAAAGAGGAACAGACAAGATATTTTAATCCAAATGATGTCAGTGCTCTAAGTCATATCACAGTTTCAGACGCCAAACATATTTTGGAAGGAACTGCTTTGTATAATGATGCGAAAGCTTATGTCAAGGCGGAAGAAAAATATCATGTGAATGCAGTCTTTTTGATGGGAATCGCTGCACATGAAAGTGCATGGGGCACGAGCCGCCGTGCGAGGGAAGATAATAATCTGACTGGATATGGTGTAACATCGGATCATGCAAAAGGAATTAACAAATCAACGAAAGAAGCAGGACTTTTAGCAACTGCAGAAACTTTACATGAAAAATACCTGACATCAGGTGGAAGTTACTATGTTGGAACTTCTGCGGCAGCAGTGAACAAACATTACTGTGTTGGCGGAGAATGGGCGGCAGCAGTTGTAAAGAATGCTTATTTATTAATGAATCGTTTATAATTTTCTATTTTTGTATTGATTTTATAGAATCACAATGCTATAATTTACAAGAAATCAAAAAGAAGAAAACGTTGATGAGAAGAGTACTTTGTGGAAAGCTTCCAGAGAGGGATACATTTGCTGAAAGTATCCTAAGCAGACAAACAAAGGAAGACCACCTCGGAGTGGCTGTAAACCAGCCCGGCTGACACCGTTAATCGTCGATTAAGTGATCTGTTTCTGGAGTTTATGATCAAAGGATATGAAACAGATAACCAGGGTGGAACCGCGATAACTCGTCCCATGGATTTTTATTAGTCCATGGGATTTTTTATTTCTGTTATAGATTTATTATAGAAGAAATCTATAGAGAATTGTGACAGGATAAATAAAACGTTATATATCAAGAAAGGATGAATAAGAAGATGAAGATTACATTAAAAGATGGATCTGTAAAAGAGTATGAAAACAATATGTCTGTCATTGATATTGCAAAAGATATCAGTGAAGGACTGGCAAGAGTTGCCTGTGCGGGTGAGGTTGATGGAGAAGTTGTTGACCTTAGAACTGTCATTGACAAAGACTGCGAATTAAATATCTTAACATTTGATTCTGATGAAGGAAAACACGCATTCCGTCATACAGCATCCCATATTTTAGCTCAGGCAGTAAAACGTTTATATCCAGAAACAAAACTTGCGATCGGACCTTCTATCGACAATGGTTTCTACTATGATATGGAGAAAGATACTCCATTTACACAGGAAGACCTTGAGAAGATTGAAAAAGAAATGAAGAAGATCGTCAAAGAAAATCTTGAAATCACAAGCTTTACAAAACCTAGAGATGAAGCGATTGCATTTATGAAAGAAAGAAACGAACCTTACAAAGTAGAATTGATTGAAGATCTTCCAGAAGATTCTGTGATCAGCTTCTATCAGCAGGGTGAATTTGTTGATCTTTGTGCAGGACCTCACTTAATGACTACAAAACCAGTGAAAGCATTCAAACTTACAAGTATTGCAGGTGCTTACTGGCGTGGAGATGAGCATAATCAGATGCTTACAAGAATCTATGGTACTGCATTTACAAAGAAAGCAGAATTAGATGCATACCTTACAATGATGGAAGAGGCTAGAAAGCGTGACCATCGTAAACTTGGAAAAGAACTTGGTCTGTTTATGATGAGAGAAGAAGGACCTGGATTCCCATTCTTCCTTCCAAAAGGTATGGTTCTTAAAAACACATTATTAGACTACTGGCGTGAAATTCATCAGAAAGCAGGATACGTTGAAATCTCAACACCTATCATGTTAAGTCGTCATTTATGGGAAACATCAGGACATTGGGATCATTACAAAGAAAATATGTATACAACTGTTATTGATGATCAGGATTTTGCAATCAAACCTATGAACTGCCCAGGTGGAGTTCTTGTTTATGATTCTGAACCACGTTCATATAGAGATCTTCCATTAAGAATGGGAGAATTAGGTTTAGTACATCGTCATGAAAAATCTGGTCAGTTACATGGATTAATGCGTGTTCGTTGTTTTACACAGGATGATGCACATATCTTTATGACACCAGATCAGATCAAAGATGAGATCAAAGGTGTTGCAGGATTGATCGATCAGGTTTACAATTTATTTGGATTTAAGTATCATGTAGAACTTTCTACTCGTCCAGATGACAGCATGGGAAGTGACGAAGATTGGGAACTTGCAACAGATTCTCTTCGTGCAGCTTTAGATGATCTTGGACTTGATTATGTGGTAAATGAAGGAGACGGAGCATTCTACGGACCTAAGATTGATTTCCACTTAGAGGATTCTATCGGAAGAACATGGCAGTGTGGAACGATCCAGCTTGACTTCCAGCTCCCGTTACGTTTTGACCTTCACTACACAGGAGCAGATGGAGAGAAACATCGTCCAATCATGATCCACCGTGTTGCATTTGGATCTATCGAGCGTTTTATCGGTATCTTGATCGAGCATTTTGCAGGTGCTTTCCCTACATGGTTAGCTCCAGTACAGGTTGAAGTGATTCCTATCTCTGATAAGCATTTAGATTATGCTAATAAAGTACTTGATACATTAAAGGCAGCAGGAATCCGTGCAGACATCGATACAAGAGCTGAGAAAATGGGATACAAGATCCGTGAAGCGCAGCTTCAGAAGATTCCATATATGTTAGTTGTTGGTGGAAAAGAAGAAGAAAACGGAGCTGTATCAGTAAGAAGCCGATTCAAAGGTGATGAAGGACAGATGAAGTTAGATGACTTCTTAGCTGCAATCAAAGAAGAGATTGCTAATAGAGAAAACCGTAAGGTTGAAAAAGAAGATTAATTGTCAAATGAAAAGGAGGCACCACATTTGTGGAATGCCTCCTTCCTTTATATCATATCCGTTCTAATAATTCATCAGGTTTCATAGCAGGTACTTTACTTTCGATAAAATCCTTGATATTACGAGTTACAATAAAATCTACTTTCATTCGCTGTGCGCATACCATTTGAATCGCATCTTCATAATCAGAAGTTTTCATATTCGCAGCTTTTCTTATATCAGAAGACTTTAGATCAGCAATATGAAAAATCATAAACAGCTGTTCAATAATTTGCTGAGTTTTTTCTGGTGTTAATTCTTTTCTCAAAATATAAACAATATTTGGAATAGATAATGCTGAAATATATCCATCAATTTTTTCTACTTCACATAACTTCCAGATTTTTGAAGAGCTTTCTACAAAATCAGTTCTGTCACATAATACATCCAGGATTACATTTGTATCAATCAATATTTTCATATTTTTCTGCAATCCTTTCTGCGCGGATATCCTTTTCGTTATAATCTTTTTTTAGAATTCCAGTTAAAGAATCAGTCAAGAAAGAAATACCTGTGTCTTTTGAAATTAATCTGGCGACTTCTTTTCCTTTCTTTAAAATAATAATTTCATTACCTTCTTGGACAGCTTTTAAATATTTACCAAAGTTATTTTGAATATCAGTTGCTGTTGTTGTAATCATAGTATCACCTCCTATTTTAATAGTTAATACCTAAAATTATTATATGCTATTTTAGGGATTTTATCAATGATATTAGAAAAATTGATTCATTTTATAAGTTATATAAAACAAGATTGTCTATATAACTGCAACATTTTCTCAAATAAACATCTTGAAATATACCCTAACAGGGTATATAATATCAAACGTAAAGGAGGAAATCACATGGAAGAAAAAAAAGAATGTTGTTGTCATCACAAGACAAAAGAACGTTCAGACAAAGAATATAAAGATCTTATTAATCGTCTAAGCCGTATTGAAGGACAAGTTCGTGGAATAAAAAAGATGGTAGAGAATGATACTTATTGTACCGATATTGGTATACATTAATAATATATGTGCTACAAACCGCTTAAATACGTGATTTGAGTTATAACAAAAATAAAAAATACACCTTTTTTACACCATTTTAGAAAAAGGAGCTTAATACTATAAAATTTTATAATGAGTCATAAGAAGAGTAGATAAAAAATTTATCTGTTCTTTTTTTTCTAATATATTTGAAAACCTTGACATAAATATATTTAGTGTGTAATACATTTTATAATAAAAATCTGAAATTTTACACCAAATTTGAAAAAGGGAAAAATTGTAATCTAAATAAGGAATTTTTAATCATTTATAGGAGCTTTAATACTATAATTTTCATAAGGCATAACAAAGAAGAGCAGATGAATAAATCTACTCTTTTTTGTTATGCTTTATATCTGTTTAAATATTTCAGAACAAAGCAATTTTTGCGACACTGACGTTAGCATATGGTGTTAGTATTCATAAGTCCCAAGGGCAGGAATATCCGATTGTGATCATTCCATTGATGAAATCTTATCACAGAATGTTAACCAGAAGATTATTATATACAGCAGTAACCAGAGCAAAAGAAAAAGTTATTTTCATTGGTTCCCTGGCTGCTTTTTTTATGGCTGTAAATGATGATTTTTCAGAAGCAAGAAATACCAATTTGTTAAATCTACTGACGCAGAAAGCACAGTAGTTTTTTTCATTATTAAGGAGAAAATTTACGATGAAGAAAGAAACTTACGAATTTACAGATGAACAAATAACAAAAATGAACTATTACGACAGGCGTGCAGCTTTAATTGCTGAACTAAATAAAAATCTTGTCAAAAACAGAGAAACCGATGATTACGACTACATTGATCTGAAAGGGATTAATGATGTTCTTCATCCGTTAAAGTGCAAATACAAAATTACGGACATGCCATGTAAAGAAGATAATGGCGATATGTCTTTAATTATGATTGATTCACTTACAGGAGAAAAGCATGGAAAAATTACCATTCCATGGCCAGGAAACGATGATGAACATAACAATAATATGCGAAAAATTCAGATCACAGGAGCTAATATCACATATCTTCGCAGATATTTATTGATGCTTGCCTATGATATCAGCGTTCCAAAGGATTTTTACGATGAAAACAAAACTCCTTTGAAATTTAATGATATTCCAGAAGCTTTACGTCCGAAAGAATCTGTCAAAGATGGACAGGAAGAAAACAAAAAGTCTTCCGACTTAGACCCCGTATCCAAAGAAAAATACTTTGGGACAGAAAAAAAGGATTTAGTTCCATATGAGACAGGTGAAGAAGAATTACAGTTAGATCCTAATCGTGGACGTGGAAAGACAAAAAACATCTATGATGATGCTGAAAACTATATGGTAAAAGAAGGAAAATATGAAGGAATAATGCTTTGCGATGTTGCAAAAATGGATCCTAATGATCTTATAGAAATGGCACGACAAGGAAGTCTTATTGAGCCTGAATTACAAAGACATGCGGAAACATTAGTGAAGAAATATAACTTATAAAGCAAAGGAGGAAGGCATCATGGGATTTCCGTTTACTATAGAAGACGAAGCAAAACTGTTACCTCTTAAAAATGCCAGACTGACAGGCGGAACAATCTATGCAGATTGTCCATTCTGTGGCAGCAAAGGAGCTTTACATATTTCAGTTAATAAGAATATGTGGAACTGCTGTGCCTGCAAGATGAGAGGTGCGAATAATTCTGGAGGAGGACGAACGCAGCTTTATGCAAAATATTTCAATATGACAAACAGTGAAGCCTATCACAATATCTGTGATCTATACGGAATCGAAAAAGATTATCGTTCAATAGATGTGGATGAACCGACAAAAGAAGAACCTAAAAGAGATGTAAGAGAAATTGATTATGTGTATCGAGCATTGCTTTCTATTTTGACACTGAGTGATGAACACAAAAAAAATCTTAGAAAAAGAGGTCTGAATGATGCCGCTATCCAAAAACATCAATATCGATCTGTTCCAGTAACAGGCGTTGATAATATTGTGAAAACACTATTATCTTACAATATGGATCTTAAAGGAGTTCCAGGATTTTATATGTTAGATGGTAAATGGAAAGTCAATTTTACACCAGCCCTCGCCGGAATTCTTATTCCAGTGATGAGCCGAGAAGGCTACATTCAGGGATTCCAGATCAGGTTAAATAAACCAATCAGAGATTCTAAATATATGTGGTTTTCAAGCCAAGGAAAAGAATGCGGAAGTTCTCCAGGATCACCGGTACATTTTATCGGAGATGATCCTTTAGCAAAAACGGTTGTTTTGACAGAAGGCTGTTTAAAAGCAAACGTAGCCCATGAATTGTCAAAATATCTAATGAACAAACCGATGACGTTTGTGGCAATTGCTGGATGTGGACAGTTTAATTCTACAAAAAAAGCATTAAGCAGCTTGAAAGAATATGGATGTGAACTTGTATATGACGGATTTGACATGGACAAATTCAAAAATCCTAATGTATACAGAGCAATGGCAAAGAATTTTGATATTGCACATGAAGTTGGAATCCGTATGGAAGTGTATCGTTGGAATGCGATAGAGATATACGGTAATTTCAAACAAAATACGCCATATAAGGTACTGATCAATGATAAAGACTATGCTTTTTATTCTACATACACAAATCATAAACGTGAATTTTTTGATGAGTTTTTTGCAGATGAAAAGACAGGAAGATTGATCATTCCAGAGCCAATATTAAATCCACTACATCCACACGAAGATGTTAATTGCAAACTGATTGATGTTGAAACAGGTGATTACAGTGAGTTTAAGATGAATGTAGATGCATCCATCAATCGTTGTCAGGATTATACTGTTTGGCAGAAAAAAGGCATTGACGACTACTTTTATTCATTAGTACGTCTCAAAAATAAACAACAAAGAAAAAATTAATTTTACACAAAGAAAGGAGCTTATTATGATCGTAAGCGTAGATTTAGGAAACAAAAATATTAAGACACCAGAGTTATTATTTTTGACAGGACTGGATTCATATGACAGTAATCCATCTACGACATTTTTCAGAAATGATTGCATACAGTATGAAGGAAAGTATTATACCGTAGGAAGTCACAGAATTGAGTATACACGATATAAACATACAGATGATCGCTTTTTCATTTTAACCTTAATGGCTATTGCGAAAGAAATCAAACGAAGAGGCCTGAAAGGCGATAATTACGAAGTTGAGTTACTTCTCAGCCTTCCACCGGCTCATTATCGTACTCAGCATGAAAATCTGAAAAATTATATGATGATGAAAGGTCAGCATGTAAATTTCATGTTTAATGATAACCCGATGTCTGTTACATTTAAAGATGTGATTGTTTTTATTCAGGGACATGCTGCATTGTATACTCGTTCCAATTTAACTAAGGAAGAACCGTTGATCATGTTACATGATATCGGTGGTTTCACATGGGATTATCTTTCTGTACGAAATGGAAATCCTGAAAAAGATATCATGGATACAAGAGAATTGGGAATCATTCCATTTTATAATGAGTTTAGTAATTATATTGTATCAGAATATGATCTTCATCTTAGAGAAGATGATATTGATAATCTGATCAAAAATCGAACATTGCCATCAAATTTAGCTGCGATTCAAACAAAAGTATTAGATACGTTAGATACTATGGCATTACAGTATTTGAAACGAGGTATTAAAACGTTTATCGAAGATAAAATTGATTTAAAAATGTATACAAGTGTTTTTGTCGGTGGTGCATCTTTAATTTTTAAACCATACATCTTGCAGTTACAGGAAGAAGGTTTATTAGGTAAAGTCATTTTCATTGAAGATGTTCATGCAAATGCAAAAGGGGCACAGATTTTGTATAAAAGTGCGAAATCCCTTATGAATAAACAGTAAGCATATTTTTTGTAAAGGTTGTGATCTTATTGGCAGAAAAAAATCAAATCAGAAAAAATATTGGTTTCGATTTATCCGATCCTGATCAGAAATTAGCTTATGATATTTTGGAAATGAAGCGAGGGAAATCATTAAGCAGATTTCTTGCTAAATCCATCATTATTGGTGAAATGATAGAAAGAAAAATGCAGACTGATAAAATCGAAAGACGTGGAAATGAACTGTTAAATAGCTTTGATAATTTTCCAATCAATACGAATACAGTTTCCACTCCAATAGTTAAAGAAAAAAGGAAGAAGAAAAAACAGGAAGAATCTGTTGTGCAAACGAAACAAAATGTAGAAATTGCACAGACGGAACAAAAAGAATCCACAAATGAAGTTGTAGAAGAAGTGATAAATCCAGTAACGCCTGAGCCAGAAGAAGTTAAAATTCCAGAACCAGTTAAAAAGGTTGAGGAATCTTCTGGTGAAGATGTAGATGTAGAAGATAAAGATTCTACAGAACCAATCCTGGATAAAGACACTCTTGCAAAAGCAATGAATTTTATGGCAGGTATGTAAAAAAGGAGGTTGGCAGCTTATTTGCTGTCAGCCTCCTTTTTTTTTGATTCTTCAAAGATATCGACATCTTTTTGACTAAAAAGTGCTAAATTAGATGATCGGCGTAATTGTTCTAATTCTATTAATGATTCTACAATTGCTAGTTCTGGAGCTTCTCTAATAATACTACAGAATAATTGATATTTTATTGATTCTTTACATTGGTCATTTTTAAATACCATATCATCAATATTACTTAACATTTTTTCAAACATTAATTTGCACGAACTATATGTTTTAATTATTTGTGGTGTAAATGTAATTTTAATTTTAGCCCCAACCATATCTGTTAATTGTTTAAAATCATTAAATTTTATAATCCTTGCAAATATATTGTTATATGCATATTTTGGGAATCCTATTTCTTTTGCAAGCCTTGTCATTGTAATACCTTCAAGTGCCATATAACATTCTAGCTGATCTTGAATATCATTTAGTGCGTCAAATAGGTGAACATATCTTTTGTAGCGTACACTGTCTTTTTCAAATTCTAAAGTTAATTTTAATGGGAAATCAGAAGCTTCAATAATTAGTGAAATTATAGTCGTAGCCATTTCATAAGGGTCTAATTTTAAGCGACGATACAATGGAAGTGGGGCAAGTTCCGTAGTAGGAACATAAGCAAAATAACTATTTGTAAAATTCACATCTTTTATTAAATCAAATTTATGATTCGATATTTCTTTATCCATATATTTTCTACTAGTAATGCCTTTTGTTTCAATAATTTCTTTTCTGTTGTTTAAAAGTTTATTATATTTTATTGTTAATATATCGCATGGAGAATAGATCGCAGAAGCTCCTTGAGTACCATAATAATCCTTGAAAAATTTTTCTTTTTCATCTTCATATTCTTTTTGATATTTTTCAAAAAATGATTTCGGAACAATTTTATAGCTTTTTCCCTCAGCTAAGTAATCTGATTTATATTCAAAAGATTCTATATCATATCTGGATCGTACTGGATAATTTTGAGCAATTAGAGCAAATACGTCATATATAGAGCTGAAAGTAAAATCTTTTAATGTAGATACATCATAATCAAACATAATACACCTCCCTGTTTAAAATTTATATACATGATTATCTTTATAATTTTAGTATAGCAGTAATAATATAAAAAAACAAACCATTTATTTCCATATAATACCAATTAAACAAAAAATATTGAAAATTGTGTTAAATTATATAAAATGACAAAAATTATGCTTCGAACATATGTTGGAGTTGGTATCTTGACCTACTTAGCACCGTTACCATTAGCATGTTTAAGTTCTCGTGCAACAAAAGGTGTCACAAAAGGATTTTTACAAATTTATATAGAACATCTGCTTAGCATCATTTTAAACTGTTGGTTTTTGCGAATTGTTTTAGATGGATTTGGTGCAATTAATTTTGATAGTCTATCAAAAATGCAATCAAGTATGTCAGGAATTCAAAAGATTATATCTGATATTATGACATCGCCAGTAGAAAAGAAATTTACAACTTTCGCTGTGATTGTTGTATGGAGTATGATGATTGGAGCATTTATTGATTATGCAGTTACTATTAATATCTACATCGAACGTATGACTGGTGTTGGTGGATTGTCTATAGTTCCAAATGGTCAATCTATTAATCCATTTAAAGATAATGTAGTGACAAAAGCTGCAACTGGAGCTGCAGCTGCAGTTGGTGGCTTAGCAGGATCAATTGCAGGCACACCTTTGAAATCTATGAAAAATATGGCTGGAAAAGCTTGGGAAGAAAAACTAAAAAGTGGAGTTCAGTCAGCGAAAGAAGGAAATGGATTTTTTGGATTTGGTGGATCAGGCATAAATCCTACGAATCCATCCCCTGGTCCAAATGATGGAAATCCGAATAATGGAAATCCTAACAATGGATCTGGTGGAGCTGCGATGGGTGGCTCTAAACCATTAAAACAAAATGCTATTGATGGGAAAAAATCAATGGAACCATTTTCGCCAGCTGTGGAAAATGCCAAACAGGCAGGAATGTATTCATTACTACATAAACCATTGTCTGGAAAAAATGCTAAAAAGCAAATGGCAGCTGCAATGAAAGATAAAAATGGATTTATGGACCCATATGGTGAAGGTAAAGAATACCTTGACAAATTAAAGAATGGTAAGAGCAAAGAAGATCAGAATAAACTTGATAACTCCTTAGTATTTGATGCCGGAAAAGATGGTATGCAGATCATGTCAGATATAGAATCTGACGGAAAAGGAAAAATTACAGCTACAATGAATGGAGAAAATATTGAATTATTTAATGATGATGCTCAGGGATCAGCAACAGAATCAGGAAATCTTGATGCCAGTGTAGATATTGGTGGACAAACTATGAGTTACGATTCTAGCAAGTGCCCAACCTTCCATAAGATGATGGGTGGAATTACTTTTGATGAGTCAGAAATTGTATCAAGTGAAGCATCCAATAGTGGATCAATGGGTACAGTTGACAATAGTACATCATCAAGAACATATACATCTTCTGAAACAGTATTTGGAGGTGCATCAAATGATGTATTAGGTAATGAATCAGTTGGAGGGTTTGGTAGTGGTTCAAATCATGCACATAGCAAATCATCCCTAGATGATATTAATTCTCGTATTTATAATCCAGGTAGCAGTCAAACATATGATGATTTCACTGTAGGTAATAATAATGCTTCATCTTCTGGTGGACCATTAGAATCATCAAAATCTGGACCAAAGCCTTCTTCTGATGATAAAGATGTAAATACTGATCAAAGTGACATTGAATTTTAACAAAGGAGGCTGATTATGGCGGAGAAAACGGAAAAGGTTGGAAATACGAAAGCAGCTGTCCAAGCAGCAAAAATTATACAGGGTGCAGCAACAGCTGGTTTACCAGGTGCGGCAATTGCGACTATTTCTGATCCAAAAGCAAGTTTTGCGTTAGTTAAGAAAATTTTAATTGCTGTAACGGTAATTATTATGCTTCCTACCATAATTATCAGTTCAATTCCTTCTTCTATTATTAATCTAATTTCAATTGATCAAACACAAGATTCGTCTTCATCTCAAGTATTTGAATCAAAATATGATGAATTTCTGACAGGGTTTCAAGAAGCCCTGTCAGATGATTTAAGTGAAGATATAGAGTGTAGAGAATTTAAAGCAAATGTCTGTGTATTAATATCTTATTATTCCATTTGGAAAGATAAAAAAATCATACCTATTTCAAGCAGTAAATTGGTATCCGATTTTAAAAAGAGAATAAAAAAAGCAGATCTTTTGCAGATTAATAAAAAGAAGAAAACCGCAACATATCGTGGTGATGATGCGTTTGCTAGGTATTTAAAGTTGTCAGATGACGAAATCGAACTTGGAAAAGCTCAAGGCTCTGTGTTAGCTTCCATTATTGATTTGAAAAATAATGGAGAAATTACAATAGACTTATCATCTGTTTTAGATGAAGATGGCGGAGAATATTTAGGGGTATCAGGAGCTGGAAAAACATACAAGCTCAGTAAATCAGATTATGAGCTATTATGTAAAATCGTTGCTCAAGAGTGTTCAGAAAATTATGATGGATCATTGGCAGTTATAAGCCATATGTGTAATCTTGCCGAATACGGTAGTTATCGTGGAAAAGGGCTTATGGGTACAGCAAAAAGCGGATGGTATTCAGCATATACAAGTGGAGCATATAAGAAAAGACATCCTGCTGCGTTTGTAAAACGTGCAGTTAAAGATGCAATCAACGGAAAAAGAAATCTTCCACCGTATGTTCTTGAATTCTGGACGGCCGGATACAAATCAAAAAACTGGAATTACTCAAGTGGCGAACGATATTATAAAAGAATAGGCGACAATGATTATTATTATAATATCAAGGATAAGAAACGTCTAAAAAAACAAACCAAAGCTTATGAAGCTGCCTTATCTGGTGGTGGATACAGTGGTGCTGTTATTTATTATAATCAAGGAGATTCACCTTGGGGAAAACATAGATTCAGAGGGCCATATGGAACTAATAAGATAAAACCAGCAGGATGTGGCCCAACGTCAATGGCTATATGTATTTCAACTATTACAGGGAAAAAAGTAACACCAATCCAAACTTGCGATTGGGCAGCAAAGCAAGGACATTATCATCAAGGTGCCGGATGGGATCATTCAACACCTGCAGCCATTGCAAAACATTGGAACTTAAAATGTCAAGGTTTAGGATATAATAAAAGCAATTTAAAGAAAGCTTTGAAACAAGGAAAGATGATTGTAGCTATTATGGCTCCTGGTCACTTCACCAAAGGTGGACATTACATTGTTTTATATGGTCTATCCAAAGACGGAAAGAAATTACAAGTTGCAGATTGTGGAGGACGAGCTAGAAATGGATGGTGGAATGTAGATACAGTATTTAATGAAGCCAGAAGCAATGCTGGTGCAAATGGTCCATTTTGGGCAATAAGTAAATAATAAATTACTCATTAAGAGAAGATACGACATTGTATCTTCTCTTTTTTAATGGAGGTTTTTATGAAACGAAATAAAAAGGTATTTAGTTTAGTTCTGTTATTAATGCTGTTAGTGGTAAGCGTTAGCGGGTGTAAAACCAAAAAACATAAGAAACCATCGACAGTAACAACAACGGAAAATAAGACAGGATTTGTACCAGATGAGAATAGTGATGATCCTGTTGATAATGAGATGCGTGACGATGAAGGAAATGTTTATGAACTTGATATTCAGAAATAAAACGGGAGGAAAAAAATGACAGAAGATAATAGAGATCAGTATGGTAGAAAAGATGAAAAGCTAAAAATTTATCGAATTCCACTGAATTTTAAAATTGATGCGTCTGTTTTAGGATTTACAATTGAGTGGAAACGCCTTTTTGAATCATTGGCAGTCGGAGCAATCTGTTTTCTAACAGCATTAATGATAGGCGGCATGTTTTCGCTTGATGCGAAAGTTATGCTTGGTATAGAGGCATTAGGTTTTATCGGTGGAACAGCAGCTTCTATGGTTGGTATCAATGGAGTATCCTTATTAGATTACCTACTAAGAATCTTCCATTTCATGAAAGAACGGAAGGTATATGGTCCTCCTGATGAAGCATATCGGGAACGATATGAATTGGAATTAGATAAAGAAAGAGTTAAAAATCAAAAAAATATTAATACAAAATTCGATGATGCAAATAGTAAAAGCAGCAAGAAAAAAAGAGGTGGTAAAAAAGAAAAAGTTGATAAAAAGGCTTTAAAAATGGAAAAGAAGAGAAAAGCCTATGAGAAAAAGATTAAAGAACAGATGATTCGTCAGGGTGAAGACCCAGTAAAAGTTGCTTCATTATATATAGAGCTTCCTAAAAATGATAAAAACAAAGAAAAACAACAACCGGATAGTTCTGAAAAGAAAGATTATCCGATTTATCGATTAGGAAGAAATATTAAAAAATCAATACAGACTCAGATGTCAAGATATCTCGGAAGTAGCAAAAATATTAGAGATCAAAAAATTATTGACGGATATGAAATTCCGACACCATTCACGACGGCAGTAGATATGATTCCAATCAAAAGTATCTCAAATGGAGTTATCATTACCAAAAATAATGACTTTGTAAAGATAATAGAAATCAATCCTGTGCGTTACGATTTAAAAACAAATCGTGAGAAAAACAAGATCATAGAAAATTTTGCCAAATATCTTAAAGTTGCACCTAAATCAATGCAGATTAAGTCGATTAGTGTGAATGCTGATCTTTCTGGAATTATTAAAGATTCAGAAGAAATTATCAGTATGGAAGATAATGAAAAATGTCGTGTTTTACAACAGGATGAAATTGAATATTTAAAACAGGTAAAATCACATTCTGTAACAAGACGCTATTACATCATCTATAAAGTCGAAAATGTAGCTAATACAGTAGATGAATCCATAAAAGCAATTAATGTCTTAAATGGTTACTATATGACAGCTCAGCACTATTTGTCCAATTGTGGGCTTAGTATTAATGAATATTCAAAAAACCATTCAGAGAACATGCTGTATAACTTGTATACTATGTTGCACAAAAATAGTCCTGTATCTTGTTATGATTATAAGATGCAGACCAGTGCCAGGTATCTGCAGGGAATTTCTGAACCAAAGGTATTAAGAAATGTTCCAATTGCAGATTTCTTTTCACCTGTGACTGTAAATGTTTCAAAACATAAATATGTAAAATTAGATGATACATATAAGGCATATTTTTATTTGTCTGGAGAAGAAGGATATCGAGAATCTGTATATGGAGACTGGATCACGAATCTGACCAATTATGATGATACGATAGATGTTGATATCTTCGTTCGTAGAGAAAATAAAGGTATTGTAAAACAACAGTTAGGTTTTGCATTGCGTAATAATAAGAGTTCTATTGAACATTTAAAAGATACTGATGTCAGCTATGATAAACGTGTTGGTCGATTAATGTCTACATATTATATTAAACAGCAGTTAGATGGCGAAGATTTTTATTATATGAGTATTCTAGTTACTTTATCCGCTAAAAGTGAAGAAGCATTAATGTTGAAGATCAAAGCATTTAAAGATGAAATGAAGTCAAAGGAAATGCAAGTATATGGATGTGAATTTATCGAAGATACTGCATTTTTAAATACGCTTCCATTAAATACACTTGATCCTAAATGGATTGAGCCAAACGCAAAAAGAAATGTTTTAACTATGGGATTATCAGCATGTTTTCCGTTCTTTTCTAATGAAATATCTGATGCAAAAGGAATTTATATTGGACTAAATAAGGAAGATGGCAGCACAATTCTTTTAGATCTGTTTAACAGATCATTATATAACAATGCAAATGTATGTGTATTAGGTGGATCTGGTTCCGGTAAAACATATCTGATTCAGTTGATAGCCATGAGATATCGAAAGAAACGAATGCCAACTTATGTTATTGCTCCATTAAAAGGGTTTGAATGGAAAAGAGCATGTCTTGAATTAGGTGGTACATTCATAGAGCTGTCAGAAACAAGTTCTAGCCACATTAATATCATGGATGTAAGAGTTAGAGATACGAGTGCAGATGCAATGATCGATAGTGTAACCGAAAATAAATCAGCTATGTTAGCAAAGATTTCTGTATTAAAAACATTCTTTTCCCTGCTTACAAGCAATCTATCTCCAGCAGAACAGGATGATCTTGAGGGGGAATTAGATATTGCATTAACTAAGGTGTATAGAAAATATGGAATCACAGAAGATAATGACTCTTTGTTCGATGAAAATGGAAATTATAAAGAAATGCCAATCCTTGGTGATGTATATGAAGAATGTCAGAAGGATGATTATGAATGTATGAGTCCATTGTTAAAACAGCTGAAAAAGTTTGTCTATGGTACTTATAAAGGATTTAATAATCGTACCAATGTTAATCTGGACAATCTGTATATCGTGTTTGATGTTTCCACGATCGGAGCTAAAAATTTACTGCCAATAGTTATGTTCATTGCAACGGATTTTGTGTGGAGTAAAGTTAAGGAGGATCGTACACAGGATAAAATCGTACTGCTTGACGAAGTTTGGAAGTTAATTAATACAAATGATACAGTAGCAGAATATGTTTTGGAACTCTATAAAACTATTCGTGGTTATGGTGGCGGTGTTGTTTGTGCTACACAGGATTTAACTGACTTTACAGCATTGAAAAATGGTATGTATGGAAATCGTATCTTATCCAACTCCAGTGCTAAGATTATTATGAAAATTCAGTCTGAAAATCTAAATGAGATTCGAAGAGTATTCTCTTTAACAGAAGATGAATTTGACAGTATTCTAGCTATGAAAAAAGGACAAGGTATCTTAATATCCAATCAGGATAATGTCATGATTAATGTTATGGCGAGTGAAAAAGAAGATCGCCTAATCACTACAGATGCAAGCAAACTAAGAGGATATTATGGAGATTCCAAGCAAATAGAAAGAGAACAACAACGTAGAATTGCAGGATAAAAGAAAGGAATGTGATATTTATGATGAAACAGAGAGATTTTAAAATATCTCCTAGCCGTGGATTAAAAATACAGGAGACGATCAGCAATGAGCTGATTGGACGTTACAGACAGTTGTTAATGTCTCAATTATACAGCTGGTTTGATGAAGGGGATGGAAATGTTGTATATAGGGCGGTAACGAAGTTGCTAAAAAAAGGAGTATTTACAATTGTCCCAGATCCTAAAGATCAAGGAAGAGAACTGATCAAGGCAGCGTTTTATAGTCAGGTATTAGATAAAGAAATGCTTGCAGCATTTTGGGCGTTAATTTTTCTACGGAATATAAAGGCAAATGATGATGTTGCCTTAGTAACACATTATCCGGACAAAGGTGATACCTGTGCAAAAATCAGTGCCTTCTTTGAAGATTCTGATGTGGAAACACAGATTCTATATTGTAAACAGGGATTTGAGAATCGAGATTATGCGGCAATTCAGTTTAATGAACCGGATGAAGAAGAGTATCTTCCAGATCGGTTTGTGATTATCGAAAATGAAGAACAGATTCCTCATATTCGCTTTTCGAATATTGTTGCGTATTTGATGGTAGAAGAAGATGGAACTGTTTCTGTAATTGATGCAGAAAATGAAGAATAATACAAAACATTATAAATATCACAAATTACTAATATTGTGCATGATGTGAAAATGCAAAAATATATGTAAAGTGTGTGATTTGTGTAAAATACACACATAAAACATTATAAATGTAGAAAATGTAGGTTTTATATCTTACAGATATTACATATCATGCACATTCTAGTATTTATTGCGATATTTGTGTGCTATTTATAGATAAAGAAATATATAAAAGGAGTACGGCTATGAAAGTAAATGTTAAAGAAGTTGATATTTTTAGAAGAATGGGGAATGTTGAGGGGGATAGAGAGGGAAGATCACAACAAATGACACATCAGGCAAATTTAATTCTTCAAAAAGCGAATGATGAAAAGAGGGATTATTTGGTTCGAGCTTTAACAAAAAGTGTTGAAACAAATACTAAAATAAGAGGATTGCTACAGACTTCCCTTAGTGAAACTGATCTTTCTTATTCTATTCAGATGGAAGATGCTTATACAATGGCTGTTCAAATGGTAAATGATCTAAGAAGAGTTATTCAAATTGGGGACGGTATTATCGTCAAAAATGGCGAAGCTAAGCGTTATGGACGTATAATTGAACCACTTGATGTTCCAGTTGAAATTCATTATATAAATGGTCTTTTCAAGATTCAGATTCCAACCCTTCCATCCAGAGGAATTAAGAAAGATTCTGACTTAAAAGCAATCGAGGATGCTGTACATAATGCTATTGAAAGGTTCTTTGAACATAATGTTGAAATAGCGGCCCAAGCACGTAAATTTGCTGGTAAAAAGTATGTAGTTCATGAGCAATATGTACTGCCAGTAAGTGAAACAATTGATATTGACAGGATCGATTTTTCTAATATTATTGATATGTTATCTATAGAATTTTGCTATGGATATGATGATTCAGATTATCTACGAAAGCATGTTCAGACAGTAAAAAATTGGGGAACCAGAAGTTATGCGAACCTGTATATTGTCCTAGAAGATGAATATAAAGAAAAGCTTGAATGGATTGAAAGGGATCTGTAAAAGGGGGTACTTTTTGTAATTAAAGTGCATGATCATAATAAGAAAAAGAGGGTACTTTTCTGCTGTAAAAGGGGGTACTTTTCTGTCCTTAAACGGGGTACTTTTTACGTTAAAGGGGGTACTTTTCTGTCCTTAAACGGGGTACTTTTTGTACAAAAACCGAAAAGCAGAAAAGTACCCCCTTTTAGTGCAAAAAAAATAATTAAAAATCCAGTAAAAATGCGGGTTTCAAGACTTTTAATATGCCGCCAAAGAATCGAAATACAGCCCTTACAGGTTCATAGCCTTTACATCATTAATCAACATAAGGAAAAGAGGGCGAAAGGCATGGGTTGAGAATAAAACGAAAACGGCAGCAAGAAAAATGGAAAATGGGGATGATAAGTAGGAAGGAAGGCGTGATAAATGACTGATACAGAAAAGAGAACAAGAAGAAAAAGAACGATGTCAATGATCGGGACAAAGGGGTATTTTCTCAAGATCATTGCAATGTCAGGGGCGATTGATCTGGAAGGGATCAGGATATTTTACCAGACTCATAATGGAAGAAGAGTTAAGGATAAGAACATGAAAATATTAAGGGAGAATGGATATATACAGAAGGCTGTCTTTAGAAGAAAAAGCTATTATCATCTCACTCAAAAAGGAAAAGATATTGTACTGGCAGGAGAGGTCAAGAATACCTTGGACTGCTCGGAATATCTGACAGGAAATGTTGTCACAAACATAATGCCGTTATCATACAAAGACAATAAAGATAAAGTGCAGCGATGTATTTATCAGGGGCGGATATTAGCCGAGATGTATCAAGGAAGGATACCGATATTCTGGACTGATAAAGAAGATATCTTTAAAAATGAGAAGAAAGTAAGATATGTTTTGGAGCAGAGGATGGAAGAGGCCGGCAGTAAGAAAGATACTTTGATGAATATGGCAGAATATGTATCCGCAGCGAAGCGAAGCGAGTTGGGATTGGATGATGATGCATGGGAGAGGCATGAATATGACAAGAGATATGGCCTCTATCTATACGGAAGAGAGGAAAAGAGTCTGGCAACATATTATCCTGTCATGGAGATAAAGAATCACAAGAACCCTGCATTAAAGCAGAGCCGGGCATTAGGATGTCTAGTAGTAAAGAAAAATGCACCGTATGCAATATATTATATGGATGATAATCTGATCCGTTGGAAACCAAAGGCAGAAGCAGATATGAGGAAATGGGTAGGAAATGCTTGCGAAAAGATATTTAAGGGAAGGTATCAGGGAGACAGTGAATTTGTCAGAGGATTATTCATCGTAAAAAACTACGAAGTTGTCTATCGAATGATCATGGAAGAAGAACAGAGCCGGATCAGAAGAAATATTACATTGGATAATCGAGTATACACGCAGAATCACTATACAACACTGGAAGATATGGAATTTTATTATAATCCTGAATTAAGTGTAAAGATCATAGATGAAATAGTGAAAAGATATGGAATAGAAAACCGTAATGGACGTTTTATATATAATGGGATGAGAGCATGGTTTGGCTTTCGTGTTTCATCTTTGGATATAGAACAGATGAAATCCGGATATGTTTTTTGTATGCGAAGCCAAGCGAAGCTGTATGAGGGATTGGGAATGTATCCAATAGAGATTAATGATATTGTGGCAGCAGTAAGAAATGCTTAATATTGTTGCAATAGGGAAATTATTTAAAACCTATAAATGCTGCGAAGCTGATTGTACGATGAAATAAATTATGTTATAATTTTTATAATGAAGTCAGTAGGTGATAATACTTACTGGCTTTTTGTTTTATAAAAATATATTTGGAATTTGTTTTAACTAATTGGAATATCGCTTCCATAGGAACTACTATACTGCATAGGAATGATAATTCGCTAGAAGCATATGACGATAATCGATATATATTTTATGTGTATTATTTTGTAAAATGCAGGTATAAACATAAAGGAAGGATGTGAGAAGTGATAATGAATCAGTATTATACCTTTGATCAGCTGGCCAAGATGATTCCAAAAATATGTAGAGAACAAAGACATTTCTTAAGGCTATCACAGAAGAATGTTGTAGAGAAGCTTGAGGAAGAAAAAGGAATCATAATAGATCAATCGAAAATCAGTATGTTCGAATCAGGAAAGATTAGGATTCCAGATTTCTTGTCAGATTACTGCTCAATACTTGATATTTATTTTCCAGCTCCTTCTTATCGAAAGGAGTATCTTATGAAAGGAAACAATATTACCAGAAAAACAATTTTGGAGGAAATAAAATACATCAAAGAAGTAGTAGAAGATATTATAGATGATATGTGGCAATATAATATTGCTGATTGTGAAGATATTGATATCTGTTCAGTTGGAGAATATTATTGTGCCAAAGCAAGTATTCCAGTTGTTTGCGAAGATGAAATTCCTTATCTAAGTAATAATTTTATTTTTGCGTTTAGGGCAGATAGTGATGGACCTAAATTATGTGGAAGGATGCAAATCCATTCTGTATTATCAACAGCTTATATAAATAGCGGTATGGATAATGAGATTTTGTTATTTACCGATGGGGAATCAGCTGATCTTGGGAAAATGGCACTGTATATGCACAATATGATGAGGAAACATATTAAGAAGCTTACAAACCAAAGTTGCGATAATATTAGTAATGATCTTGGATTAATTTCAGATGAATTTTTTATTCGATTATTAGAGCATAGTGTTCTTTTGATTGGTGACATTTATGTATATGAGACGGATCGAAAAAAAGGCTGTTTTACATCTATGATGAAATATCTTTGGCAATGGTTTGGACAAGATTCTACATGGATCTGTAATACATCTCCAGTTTATTTAAAAGAATATGAATACGAAGGAATGGACGTTGATTATGATTATCCAGAAGAAGCAGATGCAGATGTTCAATCTGTAGTTGATACCAATATAAAGATTTTTGAAAAGTTTGGTGATGTAGAGATTGTATCATTAGACAATATGACAAGTGGAGAATTTCCTTATATTGTTCATAAGGGAAACTTCTAATATTAAATATTGGGAGAAACTTAAAAGGCAGTAAGTAGTGATACCTGCTGCCTTTTTGTATGTAAATTAGTGACTATGAAGAGAATTTTGAAGGGAGTAACACGATGAAAGAAAAGAAACTACCAAAATCAGTTTGTGATGATTTCCAAGAAAGAAGCGAAGCGATTGGATCAAAAGGTGTTGTCGTTAAAGTGGGACTGGTTGGAGAAGGTAAGTCATTTTTAAGTCAAAATATGACTTATTGTCCAAACTGTGGAGATCTTGTGCATTTTACAGTGCAGGATGAGGTGCTAGAGGAAGAATTTAAAGGAGTTATGAACAAAGAAATTATGATTAAATTTCCATTCCGTGTAGGGCGTTGTAACGAATGTGGTCATGAAGTAGCGACCGACAACGAATATAATTTTAGACGTTCGGATGCAAAATGGAAAGCATATCGAGAACAAGAACAGAAATAATATATTGGAGTAGAGAAGAAGGAAGGAAAACAAAATGACGAAGATCGTTGATATTGAAGATATCAGAAAAAAGAGGGAGAAGAAAGAAATAGGAATTCCTATTGAGAATATCAATAAAAAGGAATTGAAAAGACGAGGTCATGAGATTGGAGACATTCTTGGATGTGATGAGAAAGGGGAAGAGATCTGTGTCCGAAAAGGAAAAGGGAACCTCTATGTAGACGGGGACATGGAAAAAGAACAATTGTTTGATTTTATGAGAAGTCAGATCTATCAGAACATACAAAGAGGAGATTCCATGGTGATCGTAGATCTCGGAAGCAGGATATATAAAAGAGAATTATGGATTTATCTAACAATTCATGGGTATCGGGTAGACAGTTACAATATGGACTGTATGACTGAATCTGACTGTTTTAACTGCTTGGATGGATTAGGAGCAGAGAATGAGGAACAGATCGTAATGATTGCAAATGACATCATTGATGACCAGAAATATAAGTTCATGACATATCCAGTAGAAACCGCCTGTAAAGCATTGTTGTCTGCGGTTCTGCTTGCATCATTAACAGAAATGGAAGAATCGGACAGAAATATGTTGGAGATCGCAACGATCTTTCGACTAGGTGTTTCAGGAACAATGTTGGATAAGATTCTGCACGTGATGTTTGAAGAATTAGATGAAACGAGTTCAGCGAAGCAGTTATTTGCAATGTATAGCGAAGCAGAGGAAGGAATTAGGATGGAAGCCATTCAAAAGATTGGTAATGCATTGGCGGTATATGAAAAACGAGCGAATGGTAGCCTGTGTGATAATTTCCGTACAAACCGATACGACATGGAAATGCCTGTCAAAGAAAAGTCTGTATTGTTTATTGAATCTGGACAGCTTCCAGAAGATAAAGTGTTGTTCAGTGTATTTATGGAGAGACTATATGATTCCATGTTAAAGAAAGCAGAGGAACGGCAGCAGGATGTCACAGTGATGTTGTTGGATTATCCGTATTATGGAGGACTCTGTGGACTGGAAAAATATATGGAAGAAGGTCCAGAGAAAGGAATCTGTACAACATTGTATGAGGATGATCGAAAGCTTGATGGAAGCGGCTATGCACCGCATCTGGTAGAACTGTATAGCCTGTGTGATATTTCAGTATGTATCAAAGATACAGAAATTCCTTTGTGCGAGATAGAAAAGTGCGAAAATCCGGTGACTGGGGAGTGTTCAAAGAGAAAAGATGGGTTATGCTACTATCCGGCTACAAGGAACCAGTGTAAGGAATTTATTATCGGATATGATCGTGACAAGGAAGAAGCAATGTTTGTAACAGGGTATCTTTACAATCCAGGGGATCATCCATATAAAATTCCGGAAAATGTAGAAGAACTTCTAACGATGTGGAGCGAAAGTAATTCAACGACAGCTGCCATAGACGAAGAAGAGGAAGAATTAATAAATAAGTGGGGCAAATTAATCTGTATTGATGTAGATGATCTGATTGAAATCAATGATCTGATCAAAAAAGATGGCTATGACGCAGAAGGATTTCAATTAGAAGAAGTGCCACACCCAAATGTATATTGCTTTGTTAATCATGAAAAGAAGCAGTGTTTTGATGTTGTGAGATTTGCGGATGGTCCGTTGAATTTTTCTTATCTTGGATATGAAGATATAGGGGATACTTCCGTATTGGTAAACAAGCCGGCGGATTCCATCAAGGATGCAATTGAGAAGTATAAGGATGTTGCAGGACAATTTGTATAGTTTATATTAAAGTCAGAGAAAGGCAGAGATCATTTTTGAGGTCTCTGCCTATTTTATTGGTCATGGACCAGAAATAAGGATTGTACAGATCATAAATATTATGGTGATCAACGTACAATCTTTTTTCATATCAAAATTTAGGAATGCGAAAGGAGAAAATTTGTGATTGGAAACGTTAATACATACCTGACTAATCCAGGCAGTAACAATCCCCAAAAAGTAATTGATTATTATTCAAATTCAGACTTTGAATATAATATTCGCGTGGGAGACTATTGTAAAGTCACATTAGACAGCAACCTACTTTACTGGATATCAGGCATTGTGGTTGAAATTGATGAAGAAGAGAATGCTTTTTCGATAAAGGATTCTAATGGTAGTGTCACTAAAATTTCTTGTGACAATATCTGTGATATACAGTCCGGAGAAGAATTGCAGGATTGCTTATAAATCATATAAGAACAGGCTCACAAAAAGGTGAGATTAAGAAACTATAAAATCAAAAGTAAAGGAGTAAAGAAGTATGTTAGAAACAGAATTTTTATTTTTTCAGGGAATGAAGAAAAGAATTGACCAGAGAATCAGTGAAGGAAATTACGATGAGGCAGCAGTCAGTATGCAGAAATGCATGGAGTACATATTAAATAGTCTTGATGGTAGAAACAATGATTATCAGAAAGTTTGTGTATTGTTTGAAGTTCAGGCAAGGGTTATGGAAAATCATCCTCAATACCCTTTTTATTGGCATGAATGGGAAACAGTCATTAAATATTGTGATCAGCAGATGCATTTGCAAGGAAAACCGATTGATTTAGAACAGTTAAAATCAGATACTGTAATTGCACATCAAATGTTTGAAAAAATTGTACAAGATTATCTCAATCATGGAGATAGTGTTATTTCTAATAAACTTAACAATGAACATAGACCAGAAAATCAAAGACCTCAACAAAAAACTAAATGGCAGTCACCCGAAACGAAAATCATTCATCCAGCAGAACCTTCCATGCAAGAAAGATTCAATCGTGCATGGAAAAAGGTAAATGATGAAGAAGCGGCAGCAGGTGAGACAGATGAAGGAGCTCTTGAAGGAGCAGTTAAATGCATGATGGAAAAATAAAGAAGGGAAGGGCATTTCTATGTGTAAGAAGATAGAAACAAATGAAAATTTCTTTTCACTAGGAGAAATTTTAGTTAGAGAAATTAGTCCAGAACTATTAAAACAGGAATCTGAAACAGGAGATATTCTTGGATGTAATGCAACAGGAGAGAAAATTTTAACGACAACAGGATATGGGAACCTAAATGTAAGAAGCAGCAATTTGTCTGGCAGGGAACCATTGATTGATTTTGCACGAAATCAGATATATCAGAGAATACGGAGAGGAGATTCCATTGTAATCATTGATCCAGAACGAAGACTCCATACCAGAGAAATGTGGATTTACTTAACGATTCATGGATATTGCGTAGACAGTTATGATCTTGACTGCATGGATGGATCATGTTGTTTTAATTGTTTATCTGGATTTGACAAAAAATTAAGAAAAGAAGATTTAGATCTAATCCAAAGGATCGCAAATGATATTATTAATGATCAGCGACATAATGTTCCTTTTGCAGTAGATAAAATTTCTAAGATATTGTTATCTGCAGTTATGATAGCTGCGATTACAGAGATGGAGGAAAAAGATCGAAACATGGTGGAAATTGCAACAATCTTTCGATTAGGAGTTTCAGGTATCATGTTAGATAAAATCCTTCATGTAATGTTTGATGAGATAGATATTTCTCATCCTGGTAAGAAATTATTTGAGATTTACAGCGAAGCACCTGTCGGAATTAAGTTATATGCAATTCAAAGGGTTGCTGATGCATTGAAAGTGTATGAAGATTATATAAGTGAAAACTTTAAGCTCCATCAATACGATATGGCAATGCCGATTAAACAGAAATGTGTATTGTTTGTAACGCCGGGAAAAACTGCACAGGATAAGGTTTTGTTTAGTTCTTTTATGGAAAAGTTATATGACATGATGATAGCAGCAGCTGATCTGAATCCGAAACATCCAAAGGTTCAGGTTGATCTCTTTGATTATCCGCTTCATGGAGTCATTGAAGGTTTAGATGATTATATGAAATATGGAAATGATAAAGGAATCTATACTACTCTTTACACAGAATGTAAGGATATTGAAACTATTGATCAAGAAGAGTGTATGGAGCATATCAATGAAATATACGATCATTGCAAAATAGACATTCTGATCGAAGATACAGATTCTTCCCTGCATTACACACATAAATGTGGAAATACAACCATCGGAGAAGAACCAGAGATTCCAGGAATGTCATGTCATTCTAATGATCCAAAATATCGTGAGATTATAAAATGCAAAGATAATGAAGATGCAATCGAATGTCATTGTTATATGTACAGATCAGAGAATCATCCTTATCCGATTCCAGAAAATACAGAGGACCTATTAACGATGTATAGTAAACGGAGATAACCAAATACCAATATAAAAATAGCGGGCTTTTCCTTTTATCATGAGAATTACCGCTATTCTTATATTGGCAAACAATACATAAAGGAGTATTGACATGAAAAAAGATAATATAAAGCAAAATTTCCGTAAGCCGGTTGGACGTGATCTGGAAATCGTATCAGAAGATATGCTGAAAGAGAAAGATGTAACAGGGAATATCATTGGATATGACAAGTTATATAATCTCATCATCTTACAGAGGAAGAATGGAAATTTATATGTTGAAAGTGGAGCTGGAAGAAATCCGATTTATGATTTTGAGAAAAATCTGATTTATCAAAGTGTAAGAAGAGAAGATTCCATTGTGATCACTGATCCAGAAAGAGAAATCTGCACAGAACAAATGCAAGATTATCTAATGAAGCATGGATATGCTATTAAAATCTACAATGCGGAAAGTATGAGAAAAACACAGGATATGATATCTGTAGATTCTCTTACAAAAGAAAAAACAATCTGGTTTATCGTTACCAGACAATATCATAAGGATCAGTCCGTATTTCGTACATTTATGGGAAATTTGTATAAATCTCTGATCACATCTGCTGAAAATGCGAAAATGCGAAGCAATGTTCAAATGATTCTTTTTGGATATCCGATGTATGGAAGAATTGAAGGGATTCTTGAATATATGGAACATGGAAAAGCGGCAGGGATTTATACGGCTATATGTACGAAAGACTGGATAATGCGTGGTCCGGCAGACAGAGAATGGTTGAAAATCAAAAAGGACAATGAAAAGTACAAAATATGTCGAAATAGTGACATAACCATGTATGTTGGATTACGTGGATTTTTTGATATTGATGATGGCGAAAGTGATCCATGGAAGGATAAGACATACGAAGATTTTTATATTGGCGGCTATTTTATCTCAAGATATGAGCAAGATGCTGGTATTTATTATAAGAATTCCAAAGGCGAAAAAATAGAAGATGCTGGATGTAATCAATATATGTCTAAAAAGAATCCCTATGGAATCCAGAAAACATGATTATAAAAATCGTACTCTGGCAGCAGCAAGATTAAGAAAGGAATTAGAAATGTTAAGTGATAAGGTAAAAAAGTTAATGAATTTTGGTCCACACTTTCATATCTGTGATGTATCTGAAATCACAGAGGATCATATCCATTTGGAAAGTTGGAACCATGATATTAAAAAAGAAGAATTTGTTGAGATTGCACGGTTGATTGAAAAGGATGGATATGACATTGAAGGGTTTGAATTAATCGAGATTCCACATCCAGAAGTCTTTTGTTTCGCTAACTATGAAAAAGAAGAATATTTCGATGTTATAAAGCTGAATGGCAAATGGCAGTTTTCTTATTTAGGATATGCTAAAGGTGATGGTAATTCTAAGACTTTGGCTAATTTCCCAGTAACTTCCATTGCAGAGGCTGTTGAGAAGTATCTGGAATCTTGGTAATGTTAACTATCAATACGTAAAAATGAATGACAAAAGAAAGTTATAAAATACGCAGGCAAAAACCAGTGGCTTGTCATGGGTTCGGTCAGGATACACAACACGAAAAGAGGCTTTCCTTTTGTAATTAACACAATTATAATTATTATTGGCAATCAATAATAAAAGAAAGGTGTTTTTCAAATGTATTATATACTTGACGGAAAGAAAATCAGAGAGCTTATTTACTTCAAAGTATAATCCTTTATTTCTTGGAAACAGGAAGAAACGATGGACTGGCAATCAGGATATTAGACACATTGCTGATAAAAGATGTAGATGTAATGAATCTAGCATTTATAGGGTTTAAAAATGACAGCGAAGCAATGAAACAATGGAATGTTCTGACTGAAACATTAGATCGTCATATGCTGAAAAGTATATGGGATAATGCTACCAAGTATGCTTTAGAATATATGATAAAGAATGTAATGAAATTGGAACAATATAAAAAAGAACATACCGTATTATATATAACTGGTTCGGAAATGAGTTCAGATCTTTATATGTGGTTATGTACGATTATGACAATAGATAAATTTATACAGGCATGGGAAGATTGTCCTAACTATTCTGAATATCACGAATATTTAAGAGAAAGATTCTCAAAAAGAAAGAAAAGTGATCCATTATCTTGCTTTCTTAAAGCTGAGAATATCAGGATCGAACATATTGTTTTTGCGGATCAGATGAAAAATGCAGATCGTCATGTTTCAGAACAGACGGTTAATAAACTGATAAAGGATATGAAAGATACCATTTTAGAAGATTTATTGGATGATTGGATAATTTGGAAAGTTTGTGATTTTGAAAATTATAAAGGGATTGCTAATGCGAAATATTCTTGTAAGAAAATAGGATTTAGTAAATACATCGCATCGATCAGAAAGGAAAATTTACAGGAAAAGCAGAAAAGAATTGCTAACATGATAAGCATAAAAGAAGAGAAGAAAATAAGAGAAAGTGCAGATACTTTTAATCAATATGTTGGATGTGAAGATATACTTTTAATACGAGCATCTGTACCATCTTTTTATATGTGTTATTATGTGCAGGAATTAAAACAACATGAAATGATTGTTGAAGCTAAACCGGATTTCTTTAATTCTTTATATTGTATAGATATCTATATTAAAATAAAAAAGGATTAATGAAAGAAATTGTGAATACTGAAAAAGATGTTATTAATTAAACAAAATAAATCATAAAAAGTTTTCTGCATTTTATATAGTAAAATATATTTTATGTGTAATTTGTGCTATAAACATATGTTTGCTATAATTGTAGCAGTGAGTAATAATTTTCATATTATGTATATTAAGGACGGAAAGGAGAAGTATATTTCAAATGTTCTAGCTATAAATTTTTACACACTCGCAAATTGATTGTTAAGGAAAGAAGAAATGAATGAAAATGTAGAAAAACGAGAAGCAATTATCAATCCTGAAATATTACCAGAAAAATTAAGTGTGATCATAAAAGACGAAGATGGAAAGCTGTATGAATCTACGAAAGATAATCTGAGACAAAAAGGATACAAAATTAAAGAGTTAGAATTTAAAAAATTCATAAATTCTGATACTGATATTCAAAGACAGATTGAAGATATAAAAACGATTCGATCAGAAATATTAGAAAACGCTACTGCGGAAATTGAAAGTATTGATTTTTTACAAAGAGCCAGTGATAATCTAAGAAGCAAAGAAGATTCGAATGAAGAGCTGATCGAATTATTACTTCCTTCACTTCTTTTATTGCACATGGAAATGAGCAGCTACTTACGAGAAGAAGCGGAATGGTCACAATTATTAAATAATAAAACTGCTTTATATGTGACAGGTCGAACTTGTGATCATGGAGAATATTCTGTATTGTATGCAATATTAAGTACATATTACGAAATGATAATGAAAAATCATATCGTGTTTATCACAAATGGCAACATTAAATAATATACAATAGAAGTAAAAACAAGGAACAATTTATCCACCGATGAGTTGTTCCTTGTTTTTTACAAGATAAATGTCTAAGAATTACAGTTATCATCTAAAACAGCGATTACTTAATCTTAAGCAGATTAAAGACTAAATATTATAACATAATTTAATACAAAAAACTTGGTTTATAAAACATAATTTTTTATTACAAAAGGAGATAAACTTAATCATTATTTCTAGCAGTGATCATTTTTGATCGCTGCTTTTTTCTTTGTCCAAATTTAAAGAACAGGTCCGTGTCAGAGACGGAAGTTCCGGTCGGAACAGCAACTAATCAATCGAAGATTCCATGGAAGGAGGTCTAAAAGAATCTTCACAGAAGCAGAAAGGAAGGACAAAGAACATGAAATTTAATGATCAAAAAGAAGTAGAGATCAAAAGCACAAAGAAAAAGGAGGAAAAATCAGAAGAAAAGAAAAATCTGGCAGCAGGAGATGTCAAAGATGCTCTTGTTGGCGGAGTGAAAGGATTTTATACCGTAAAAGACAAGAAATTACGGAGAAAAAGAATCCTTCTCACAATAGGAGAATTGTTTCTGGTCTATATATCAGGAATGATCAGTGTGAGTTATCAACCGGCGAAGCTGTTTGGAGAAAAAGATTACAGTTTTTTTAATTGTATTGGATCATTTTTCTCATTTGTGGGAATCGCAATCTTCATCTTGTCTAATGTAGTGGCATATTTTGCGTTCCACTGGTTTCTTGAAAAATCAGGGCGTGGAGAAGATTATCGGATCAGTAAGAACGGAACTTACGGAACAGCAAAGTTATTAAATGACACAGAAGATGAAGCAGAAGCTTTAAAGAGGATTCCTATCGATCAGCTGGATGATCCGGAAATTGATGGAAACATTCTTGGATACATGGAAGATACGAAAGAAGTTATTGTGAAGGATGTTCATGGAAATGCCAACCGAAACATCGCGGTATGCGGAGGTCCTGGTACCGGTAAATCACGTACTCTGGTACGTAACATCATCTTCCAGTGTGTAAGACGTGGAGAGTCTATCTTTATCACGGACCCTAAAGGTGAAATGGCCGAAAGTATGGCAAAGTATCTGAAAAAGAATGATTATATTGTAAAATACTATAATCTAAAGAACTTTGAAGCTTCTGATTCCTTCAATTGTTTGCAGGGACTGAATAACGAAGAGGGCCATGCTTTTATTAATGTACTGGCTGATATTATCATGAAGAATACAGCAAGTATGTCCGGATCTGGTGGAAACGCAAATGCGGCACTGAATCTTTTGATCGCATTGATGCTGTTCGTTGTAACAGAATTACCGGAAGAAAACCAGAACATGGTAGAACTCTATAATCTGATCACGTTAACAAATCCAAAAGTATTGGATGCGATCTTTGATGGATTGGATGCAACACATCCAGCAAAGAAACCATATCTGATCTATGCTCAGTCTTCTGAAAACTTCCGTTCCAATATTACAGCAGACGTTGCAACAAGACTGTTAGTATATGCTCAGGAAGGTGTTCAAAGTATTTCAATTCACGATGAGATCGATCTGACATTACCAGGAACAAAAAAATGTGCTTACTTTATCATTACACCGGATCAGAACTCTGCGTATGATTTCATGGCTTCATTATTTCAAGCGGTCGCTTATAATAAGCTCGTCAAATATGCAGATGATAAAGCAGAAGGTGGAATCTTACCAGTCAAAGTGCAGATGTTGTTAGATGAATTCCCAAATAGTGTGACGTGTTCCGCATCACAAAACGGTAGCAATAACCGACAAAAATGCGGCGTAATTGTATTTATTCAATATAAATCCGATTGCGAACTATATAACCAATTGTTTCAAATGATGGGGTAACGCCCGGAAGGGAACACGCTAAACCTTCGAATAGCGTCAAGTGATGTAGACATTTGAGGTTATAAGCTCGGAGAAGTCATATGAAGTATACCCTAACGTACAGACGAGGAAACATTTCCAGAGGTGGAGATTGTGTACGACAGTGTGGGCGGGGTTTTCCTATGGTTAGAATGACTTATGATAGTCTGACAAAGTTTCGAATGTACGGCTCTATAGGAATGACCTGTAGAAATGCAGGAGCATCAGATCAAATGATGTGTGTGCGAGGAAGAGTAAAATTTGTTTGTGCTGAAATTCCTTGTATGTTTACAGGACATACGTTTCATAAGAAATGCACACAGGGTTAAAGAAACGACCTAAAGGAAAACAATGCTAGGTTATATGGAACACGGAAAGCTGCGGACAAGAGAACTGGCTACACAGTGAAAAAGTATCTTGGTTATGACGAAAGGCAGCAAATGAAACTGCTGCTATAAGTATAATTATCGTAGTGAGAGCAGAGGCACAGTACCGATGAAACAGTGATAACAAGCTGCGGAGGGATAGCCTCAAGCCGGTATAAATAATATCGGTGGAACGCCGTATGACGGGAAACTGTCATGTACGGTGCGGGCCAGGGGAAAAATCCGAGATATTATCAGAGATTTACCTATTGGCATTTGGAGAAATCCCAGATTTTGGAAAGAAAATTTCAACAGTCCGAAGTCGTGGTATTGCAACAACCATTATCTTTCAGGCAATCACGCAGATGCAGAACCGATATCCGAATGGATTATGGGAAGAGATTCTTGCAGCCTGTGATACAAGCCTGTTCTTAGGATGTAATGACGAAACCAGTGCGAAATATTATTCTGAAAAGAGTGGTATTTCGACTATTGAAGTTGGTACAGAACAGAGATCCTTAAAAACGCTTCGAATCACGGATTACACACCAGAAGTACGTCAATCAGAAGGAGAAGGAAAGCGTTACGTGAATAATCCAGATGAATTACAGCGATTCAAATATAAAGATGAATTGATCTTCTGCAAAGGATTTAATGTATTCCGTTGTAATAAGTTTGATTATGAGCTTCATCCAGAAGCAAAGAAGTTAGAATATGAGAAAGCAATTGAGCATGTGCCGGAATGGAGAAAGAGAGAAGAACCATACCAGCTGTATGTTCTAAGATATATTCCTGGTACAGAAGCATTTGACCGAAAAGCATTTGCTGCAGCTACTGGAGATAACAAAGAACATACGATGAGCAGTTCTACATCAAAAGGAGCAAAAAAGAATACGATTAATAAACCACATAAAAATAAGAAGAGCAAGAGAGGTTCCTCTTGGGCAAATGGCATTAGTGGCCAGCAGCAGATGAATTACAATTTAGACAAATCAGATGAAACAGAAGAAGTTACACCAACAATCTCAGATTCTGAAAATGATGCTATAAATACAAATGTTGATTTTAACGAGGCTGAAAATGGTGCAGAAAATGTAAATGATCAGACTCAAGATTTCGGGGATACTTCTGTAGAAGAAATGATGAATCAATATGGTTTATAGAATGTATTTCATGTATGTCAACTACCCACCACCTAAAGGTAGTGGACTTGTAACTGCCCAGTCGTAGTGACGGCGTAAGCCTCCGACCTTTAACCCCGATAAGTATTGCTACTTAAAGTGGCGTTACATCATAGGGTGGTTGACAACACCCTTTACAGCAAAGTTTACTCGGCTGTAACTGTATCAGGTACTTGGCTATCTTTAAGATGGTTGATTCCCATACGATACAGATTCATAGCTCCTATGCGGTCATCATTCGATTTATAGCCACAGTTTTTACAGCAAAACAGATGTATCTTCTTATTGCGGTTAGCCTTTTCAATGTGTCCACAGACAGGGCAACACTGGCTTGTATAAGCTGGATTAACCTTAATTACAGTAGACTGATTCTGTTTTGCCTTGTAAATAAGTTTCTGTTCAAGGTCATAGAAAGACCAAGACACAGATACGTAACGGTCTTTCGTTCTAACACGCTCGGTAGCATTACGAATACCTGACAGATCTTCAAGAACAAACAATGTATGTTTTGGGTTGTTCTTCACGAGTGCCTTTGATACTTGATGATTTACATCCTGCATCCAACGGTTTTCTCGTGAACCAATAGCTTTCATTCTTCGTCTTGCAGATGGAGTCTGACGCATTTGAAGTTCTTTCCGAAGTTTTGAATAGTTGGCACGTTTCTGTTTAATAGCTTTGCCACTGACAAAACCCGACTTGTGTTTACTATCATAGGTGGTAACGACAAAGTTAATACCTCTGTCAATGCCTACAACATTACAGATGTCAGAAATATCACTTTCCTCGACATCATAGGTTACAGATATATGTAAAAAATACTTGTCATGTTTATTTACAAGCTTGGCAGTACCAAACTTATAAATTGTATGGTCAAAATATTTAGACATACCTTCAGCAAAATATGGCAGTTTTACACGACCACTCAAGGTGTTTACCGAAAAGCAGTTCTGTGTCAGAGAGTAATCTCTATTCCAAACAAGGTCATACTGAGGTTTCTTAAAAGATGGCTTAATCCACTTGGATTCGTTCTCAAGAACAGTTTTGTATTTGGCAATAACAGTCTTAAATACAGATTGAGCCATTTGCGATTTAAGTCCAAATCTTTCACGAAGCGTAGAATATAAAGCCTTGTTCAGAGAAAATTGCTTTAGGTCATGTGTACGGAATACATAATCTGAAACATAATTGCAAGCATCACTATATACAGACATGGTTTTATTAAGTAAAACTTTATCATCAGCCGTAGCGGATATTTGTATTTTGGCAGTAATGGTTATCTGTTCCATAAATGTACTCCTTTCATTAATATTTCACTAATAATAGTATATGATATTTATTAGTGAAAGTCAACGTATGGAAGTAAACTATGGATAATAGATATAATCGTCATAACAGACGAAAATACAGTCTCAAGGTACATATAGTATTAGTTACAAAATATCGCAAGCAATTACTTAAAGGTACTATTGCCGATGATGTAAAACAAAAGATTTTCGATATATGCAATTCTAATGGTTGGAATATTATTGCTATGGAAACTGACAAAGACCATGTATATTTTTTAGTAAGCTATGATGCAACGGACAGAGTATGTGACATTGTAAAAGCCGTTAAACAACAGATCATATATTATTTATGGCAAAAGTATTCAGATTTTCTGTCTAAACAGTACTGAAAGAAGAAAATCTTTTGGTCTGACGGCTATTTTGCTTGCAGCATAGGCGAAGTATCGTCAGCAACTATACAAAAGTACATCCAAAACCAAGGTTAATAGTTGTAAATTCATAAGACTCCTTCCACCTCCAAAGGGAAGTGGAAGGAGCCATGACATACGAAAGGATTTTAATTATGAACATAATCGGGGCTGAGAAATCAGCCCTATTTTAAAATATACACAGTCCTATTAAAAATGTGGGAGTATTACATAAATATGAAACAAAATTTTTAAAAAATAAGAAAAAAGTTGCAAAAAATGTGTAACGTGTTTATAATTATATATATCAAAAGAATATGTGCGTCAAAAACACATAGAAAAATGGAAGATAGGAGTTGTTAATTATGCCACCTGAAAAAGAGCAAGCAGTTCTCGTGCAACAAACGACTCAGAAAAAAGAATCAAACAAAAAGAAATCAAAGGATAAGAAAGATAAGTTGTTTCATGATACAAAGAAATTCTTACAAAGTTATCGAAGATTGGAATTATCCTTGAAATATTCTAAGGCGATGCAAACGAAACGTTTGGCCGCGAATGATATGAGTTTTGAATGGGAACTGCGAGATAACGAAATAGAATTTAATGATATGGTTTTGCAAGAAGCCATTTCAGCACTGCATTGTCTAAAACAGATGCCGGAGATGGGACGTGTATGGTATCATTTGCTACAAATGAAATATTTTGACGTTAGACCCTACAAAATGTCAGACGATGCGATCATCACAGCATTGCAAGAAGCTGGGTTATTTTCTGATATTTCTAAAACGACATTTTACAGATATCAAAAGAGTGCAATTCGTATGTATGGAGAAATTCTTTGGGGATCTCTCGATAAGAATTCTTCGGTATATAAGAAATTTGTAAAAATGATACATTCTCATGATCTTGAGAAACAGATATAGGTAAATATGTAAACTATATGATTCCAGTGGAACTATTTAATCATGATATAATTAATACTGGATTTTAGGACGATGTAAAGTGATATGATTACCAGTGGTAAAAAGTTGTTGACCATTCAAAAACCGACGTTTTAGAACAAAGTAAAAACATATGATTCCAATGGGTCAAATTACATAGTGCGTAAAAATAAGAGAATAATCGAAATAACCTACAAAGGTAGGATCTGCAGTGTGGCAGAAAAGAACAATGAAAAAAGAAAGAGTGTGAGATACATGCTTTTTAAACGATATAAATATTTAGAATTAGAAAAAACAGATATCGGAAATGATGAGCATAATTATTATGAAACGGTCTGGTATATCCGTGCTTATAATAATAAACGTGCTTATGATAATCGAAATAACACAGAAACATCAAAGAGTCTTGACAGTAATGGTAAGAAAAAAGAAAAAAAGAAATCGCGGATTATTGTAAAGATAATTCGAGATTCTTATGGTAATGTGACAAGAGTATTTGTAGAACCTAAAGCAAAAAAGAAAAAAGAAGTTGTCGAGATGGCAGCAGCGGCATATCAGTCATTGCTTGCAATGGAATGATGGTCAGCAGAAAAGTAATGATATTTACTGTAGGATTTTAAAATTGTGTAACGAGAATGTCTTTAAATATCAAATACAAGAGATGATTCCAATGGTCATACATTTATGGTAAGACGGGTGCGGGGTTTTGGAACAGTGTAAAATTAGATGATTCCAGTGGTCACACCTGTTTTTTCTCGTTTTTGATGAGGTTTTGGAACAGTGTAAAATTAGATGATTCCAGTGGGTCAAATTACACAGCGAGTAAAAATAAGAAATAATCGAAACAACCTACAAAGGTAGGATCTGCCGAGTGGCAGTAGTGGAAATAATAGTTAGAGAGGAGTTGTAAAATGAGGAAAAATGTGAAGCGTACAATTGCTGTTTTAAGTGCTGTATGTATGCTTCCGTGTCCGCAGGTAGCAAATGTTGCCGTCATGGCACAAAATGTATCTGTTGGAAGTTCTATCGGAGCAAAGACATTGAAACAGTCTTTGCAAACATCAACGAATTTTGAAACTGCATCAGGGAAACGACAGGAAGTAAAAGAAAATAATATAGAAGATTCATATGATATAACATATGGTGATTCTATTACTTTTTTTGTTTCTAAGACAAAAATACCTGATCAAGATCAAACAGATAATTCTGGTAATGAAGATGATCAGAAACAGGATGATGGGCAGAAAGATTCAGAAACAGATGTGATACCTGATTATGAGGTTCCAGATACTATTAATGGTTTTTCCTTTAATAAGGAAAAAACAGATGATGGATATCAACTTACATTTACTGCAAATGAAGCAATGAGAAGTGCTGCAATCAAGATCAAAGGGCAGGATGTCGTTTTGAAAACTAAAAAGAGAAAACTGACTGCAAAAGCATCCGTCAAGAATAAAGTCTATGATGGAACGACCAATGCAGAATACGAGTCCTCTCCAAGTATTCAAAACGTGTTGGATAGTGATGAAAATCAGTTTTATTTCCGTTATAAAAATCCAACCTTTGAAAAGAAAAATGTTGGAGAACAACAGGTTTCTCCAATTTCTATCAATTTATCAAGTGACAACTATGAAATTGATGATATCAGCGGACTGAAAGCAACGATTGAACAGAAAGAGATCACGACCAGTACGATCAAGATCAAGAGTAAAGTTTATGATGGTACAACAACTGCAGAGTATGCAAACAAAGTAACATTGCTCGGAGTAATATCCGGAGATGATGTACAATTAAATGTTCCAACACCATCATATGATACAAAAAATGTTGGAACTGACAAGAAGATCGTATTTGATGGTGATTTTTCAATTGAGGGTACAGACAGTGCCAATTACCGATTGAAAGAAATTTCAGAAGTAACAGGAACGATTGAGAAAGCGAAGCTTGTATATCGGGCGAAAGATCAAACCAGAAAATATGGCGAAGCAAATCCAAAACTTACTTATGAAGTAAAAGGTTTTGTTGCAGGTGATCAGCAAAGTGATTTTAACGATCCGACATTGACATTGGATGTTCCAAAACTTACGAGTTTAGGAAAACATGAGGGAGACATTAAAATCTCAGGTGTGAACTTGCCAGAATATTATGATGTAACTTATGAAAGCGGAGATTTATACGTTGAAGCAAATGATATTCATGAAAATGAACATTATAAATTAACAAAGCCGGATGGAAAGAATGGTTGGTTTACGAAAAAGAATTTTGTGATTGAGCCAATTCAGGGAGAAACCAGTGGTTATGATCTGGTTTCAACATCCAAAGATGGACCATGGAAAAAAACACTTGCTTATACAGAAGATACAAAGAAAAAGAATGTTTCCTTTTATCTAAAAGATAGCAGCAATGGTGCAATTTCCAAAGTTGGAGAAGAGTCTTATAAGATTGATAAGACAGCTCCGGAAGTTGAGAATATTGCAATTGATTTTGTAAAAGGATACCAGAGTACAAAGAAATCTGGACCATTTAAATATTTCTTTGATACGATCGCAAAGATTGGAATTACATCTCATGATGATACCAGTGGAGTTGCAAGGATTGAATATCATACAGTAGATGAAGGAACACAATCAAAAGAAAAAACACAAGACGGTTCCAAAGCAACATTTGAGATCACTCCGAATTTCAAGGGTAACATTTATGCGAGAGCGATCGATGAAGCTGGAAATGTATCAGAAGAATACAAATCAGCCGGAACGATCCTAGAGAATAATGGAAAACACAGTACAACCAGTTCAATTCATATCTTACAGGAGACACAGGAAAAGAAATATTATAATCATGATATTTACCTTGGACTTCAAGCAGAAGATACTTATTCCGGAATTGGGAATATATCATATGAAGCCGGGGCAGTGAATTCGAAAGAATCTTCCTATGATGATATGAAGTATGAATATAAGAAGGATCATGTAAGGATTGATGCTTCTCAGAATAACAAAAACGGTGTAGAAGCTAAATTTACAATGGTGGATAACACCGGACATAAGAGTACGGTCCGAAAGAAATTCAACATTGATGTTTCCAAGCCGGAGATCACAATCTCTTATGACAATAATCAGTCTGAGGGAAAATACTTCAAAAAGAATCGAACAGCAACAATCACGATCAAAGAAAGGAACTTTGACAGTAATAAGACACTTGTTTACTTGACAAAAAATGGTGTAAAAACAAGATTGAAATCCAATTTTGTCAGTGATGGAGTATTACACAGCAGAGAAGATGGCAGTCAGTATTATATTTATCAAATGAATGTAGTATTTGATCAGGACGGTGAATATTCCTTAACAGCAGCAAGTACCGATCTTGCCGGAAACAAGAACCTTCCAGTCACTTATGTTGGTACTCATACAGACAGCTTTGTGATCGATAAAACAAAGCCTGTAGCGAAAATCTCTTTTGATAATAATTCTGTGAAGAATGAAAAATATTACAAAGCGGATCGAGCTGCAACTATTCGGGTAACAGAGAAAAATTTTAAAGAACTGAATGTCTCAACAAATGGAAAGAAAAGTGGATGGAGCAGTCATGGAAATGAATATGTGATGACTGTTACATTTAATGAAGATAAAGAATATCATCTTTCTATTGCAGGACAGGATCTTGCCGGAAATGTTTTAGAGAAACAAAGTGCAAAACCTTTTATCGTTGACAAGACAAAGCCTAAGATCGATCAGGTAACACCAAGTGATTCCAGTGCGAATACTGGAGCTGTTACTTGTGGATATACATTAACAGATAAGTACCTTGACAAAGGCAGTGATCAGCTAGTCGGAGAAATGAAAGGTCGTAAGTTTAAAGTAAATGAAAAACAGAAAGTGGAGAACGGATACAAAGTAACTTATCAGCAGATTCCAAATGCAATGGAAAATGATGATTATTATACATTCGTGATTCAGTCAGAAGATAAAGCCGGAAATATTTCAAAAAAATCCATTCACTTTACGGTTAATCGATATGGTTCTGTTTATCATTTATCATCTTATGCAAAATCTATTAATGGTACTTATGTAAAAGATGCTGATAAGATTGTCTTGGAAGAGATTAATCCAGATCAATTATCAGATTGCAATTTAAAAGTTGTAAGAGATAATGATCCGATTGCTTTGAAAAATGAAGATGCATCGATTGAGAAGAAACATGATAAGTGGTACAAAGTTACCTACACAGTCAATGCTTCGGCACTGAAAGAGGAAGGTACTTATCGTATCATTACATCTTCTAAGGATACGGCAAAGCATACATCTTCCAATGATATGTCAAAGAAAAAAGCGTCAATCAGTTTTGGGGTTGATACAACAAAACCAAACATCTTAATCTCAAACATTGAAGGTGGTAAGGTTTATGCCCAGGATGGAAGAACCGCAACAGTTCTTGTAAAAGACAACTTGCTGTTACAGAGTGCGAAAGTTTATGTCAATGATAATCTGATAAAGGAATACGATGAAAAAGTTCCTGAAAAGATTGACATTCCTCTGGATCAGAAAGATGAAGCTCAAAGCATTCATGTAATTGTGAAGGATGCCGCGGGAAATGAATCTGAAATTACGATGGATAACATTTATGTTACAACAAACCTATGGATCAGATTTATTCACAGTGTGCCGGCGATGGCAACTGCAGGTGGTGTATCACTTGCTGTGATTCTGGCAGCAGTTATTGTTTTACGAAAAAGAATAAAAGCAAAACCATCGGTTGAGGATGATGAAAAATAAAATCAGATGATTCCAAAGGCGCCCATCCCCTTATTAAGCAAACCATGTAGTTTTAGAACTGTGTGAAATCAGATGATTCCAAAGGGCCAAATTACACAGTGAGTAAAAATAAGAATTTTATCGAATTAATTTACTAAGGTAAAAGCTGTCGGCGATAGCAATTTATAAATTAAGGACTTAACTTTGTTCTTTTATTGAACATGAAAATAAAAAATATCGAAAAGAGGGGGAATCGAAAAGAGGGTGTAAACTTGATCATTGAAGTTTTAGAAAAAGACGTGATTCCAAAAGGAAATCGAAAGCTTTTAAATAGAAGAAACTTTTACAAACAGCATTTAACTTCTTTAGGTTTTTCTCATGTAAGAGGAAAATATGTGATACAACTGGATGATGAAAATGAGATTGAAACAATGAAAACATTACTTGAATCTTATCGGACAAAATACCAGAGTTATCCAAACAGTTATCTTCGTTCAGGAGATTACCGAAAGAAGTTTTTTGATAAAAATCGTCCAATCTTCAAAGATTATTATATATGTGCATACTGCGGAAGATTCTTAAAAAAGAAAGATGTAACAGTTGATCATATCATATCAATTAGAAAAGCTCAGAAATCAAAGATTTTGCAGTTTATTCTTCGATTGGTAAAGATCAACGACATTAATGATGAAAAGAATCTGACCGCTTCATGTGAGACATGTAATAAGAAGAAAGGACAAAAATTAAGTTTATCTTATGTACTCCGGGGAATTCTCGGTAGAAAGTCATGGTATTGGATTATCTATTATATAGTCATAATTGTTGTTTTGGTCATTGTAATTTTACAGATTGTCAATCCATGATGAAGAAGTGCATAATATCTTACTTATATTTTATACGAATCCAATAAAAGCAAGAACTGATATTTCTTGATTCCCTTGTGACTATGATACATTTATTGGAATTCATAAATCAAAATAAAAGATATTGTAATCGCCCGTTGAATGCGGGATCTGTCAGGTGATAGAAAAGGGTATCTATTGTTTTTTATTTTGAAAGGAGGAGGTAGCTCATTACGTGCTACCAACACAAAGTATGAATCTGAAAAAAGTATTAAAAAAAGTGATGTACGCATGTATGTCCGCAGCAATGATTGCTGTTCCTACAGTGCCTGCTTACGCAGCTCAGAATGATGTTATTGATACAACAAGAACAGCATCATTAACAATTCACAAATACGACATGACAGCAGCGAAAAAAGGTGGAGTTAACTTAGATCAGTTTACATCTACTGGAAAACAGGATGCAGCAGCAGAAGAAGCATTAAAGAATTATGCAATCAAAGGGGTAGAATTTAGTTACTTAAGAGTCGGTGATGTAGAACAGCAGTCTGAAAATGGAAAAGTTCAGATGATCTATGAATTACCAGATGCGTTACAGAAAATCATTGGATTAACAGATTCCGATGCAGCAAAAACAGAAGGTAGCAAAGATTACTTTACAAGCCAGATCATCAATGACAAACTGGCAAAAGCATTAGAAGATAATACAGCCACAAAAGATAAACTGGAAGATTATATGGGCAAAGGTGGAACAGCCATGGATCTTACAGATGCAAAAGGTGTAACAAAGAAAGACAAACTTCCTTTAGGTTTATATCTGATCGTTGAAACAAAAGTACCAGAAGATGTAACTTATACAACAAATCCTTGGTTCGTGCAGTTACCATCTACAGATTCAGAAGGTGACGACTGGTTCTACGATGTTGTATGTTATCCAAAAAACGAAACAGGTGTTCCTACATTAGACAAACGTGTGCGTAATAATCCTGACAAAGATAATGTAACAACAGCAAATCAGGATGCTTTAGCTGATTTCACACACGCAAGAGAAGAGTACACATATCAGAGTACAGTCACAGCATCCAAGGCAGAAAAACTGGATTATCAGTTTATTTCCAAACTGCCACATATCACATCAAGCACAACATACCTTTCTACTTATACATTTGACGATAAGATGGCTAAAGGTATGACATACAACAAAAATGCAGTGATCGCAATCTATGACAACAAAGATGCAGCAGATACAACAAACGTTAACAACGTTGACAAGAGCGGTGCAATCGCAGTATGGAAAACATCTGACACAGATCCTAAGTTCGCTGTAACTTATGGTAAATCTGGCGAAGACTCTACTATGAAAGTAGAAATGACAAAAGCCGGACTGAATGAGATCAACAAGAAATATTCTGACAAATATATCGTTGTCTACTATACAGCTAAGGTGAACACAGATGATACAGTTGTTCTTGGTGATAAAGGTAACCCTAACGATGTGTCCTTAACATGGAAGAGAACATCTACAGATTACTGGGATATCTTAAAAGATAAATGTATCGTATACAGCTTTGGATACAACTTCACAAAGAAATTCTCTGACAGCAAGGGAGATGCAACAAAGGTTAAATTCGTTGTAAAAAATAAGACAGATAATTACTATCTGGTAGCAAGAGCTGACAGAGCTGGTGTATATCAGATCACAGGAAAATCTGCAACAGAAGAAGCTGCTACTCAGTTTAGTCCAGATGCAGCCGGAAAACTTGTGATCAACGGTATCGAAGCTGATAAATATGGATTTACAGAGACACATTCAGATGCAGGATATACACTGCTCAAGAAAGAGATCATTGTAAATATCACATCTACAAAAGCCAATATTACACCAACAGAAGCGAATATCACAGGAATCCAGTCCAAGAATGGAAATGATTCTACAGCAAACGATGGTGTGAAGAATGGTAAAGAACTTGCAAATGATGTAGCAGTTCAGACAATCAACGCATCTGCAACCGTGGACGATAAAAGAGCAACCATGAGTGCAAATGGAGAATCTACGGATGCTTACGTCGATATGGAAGTGACAAACCAGAAACAGTTCTTACTGCCAATGACAGGTGGAGCAGGAAGTTACGCATTGATCATCGCAGGAGTTGTGATCGCTGGGTGCGGATTTATCATCATTCGAAAAAACCAGAAACGTAAAGAACAGTAAAATTTATAAACCCTGTCAGTTTTCTGGCAGGGTGATCTAAAGCTATGAGACAAAAAATAATTCCAATCCTGATCGTATTGTGTGGATTTGCTCTGCTGTCGTATCCGTTTATCAGTAATTACCTATTTGAGAGAAGTGCTGGATCAACGATTAAGTCTTATGAACAGCAGGAAAAAACATATGATCAGAAACAAAAAGATAAGGCATTTCAAGAAGCAAAAGAATATAACGAAGACCTGATGAAATCGGCAGTTCAATTAACTGACCCTTTTAAGGAAAAAAAAAGCAATGGCGAAACGACGATTTATAACAATATCTTAAATCTTGATCATTCAGGAGTTATGGGATATTTAGAAATTCCTTGTATATCTGTAAATCTTCCTATTTATCATGGTACAGATGCTGTAATCTTGGAACGTGGAGTCGGACACCTCGCTGCATCTTCAATTCCGGTGGGAGGAAAGAGTACGCACAGCGTTTTGACTGGACATACTGGACTTAGTTCTGCAAAGTTATTTACAGATCTGACGGAAATGAAAAAAGAGGATCTGTTCTTTATTCATGTATTGGATCGAACCTTAGCTTATAAAGTGGATCAGATCTCTGTGGTAAGACCAGAGGATACAAGAAAACTCCAGATCGTCAAAGGAAAAGATTATGTGACACTGGTAACATGTACCCCATATGGAGTCAATGACCATCGTTTACTGGTACGGGGTGTCAGAACCAAATATGTAAAGAAGCAACGATCATCGATACGACCAAGAAATAAGGGTTCCCAATGGATGAGCACTTATAAACGGGCGATCGCAATTGGACTTGCAATCGTTATTGCACTGGTCTTGTCAGGCAAAGTGACAGAAAAAATACGACAAAAAGAGGGAGAGACGAAATGAAAAGAAATCTGATGAATATATTAGGCGTAATCTTAATAGGAATCGGAACTTTTGTATTTCTCTCTCCTGTTTTTTCTGCCTATAAACAACAAAAAAATGCCGATCAGGAAATAGAAGCAATAGAAGCTTTTGAAAAGGAAAAAAAGATCCCGAAAGAGAAGGATCCACTGTATCAGGAAGCAGTTAGTTATAACCAGAAGATCTACAAGAACGGACAGAGTGGATTAAAGGATGCATGGAGTTACAGAACTTCTCCGATCCGCTTAAAAGACGGCAAGAAACGCTTCGGATATATCAAGATCAAAAAGATGGATGTAAGGCTTCCATTGTATCTCGGAGCAACTTTGGAAAACATGAGAAGTGGTGCTGCAATCATGGGAGAGACATCCCTGCCACTTGGTAAAAAAAACAGCAATTGTGTGATCGCTGCACATCGTGGGTACGAAGGGATCCCGTATTTTCGTGAGATCGAGAGGCTAAAAATCGGAGATCGTGTGATTATAAAGAATCCATGGGAGAAGCTTACTTATCGGGTCGATGAGATCAAAATCATACAGCCCGATGATTCCGATCAGATCAAGATCCGGAAAGGGAAAGACATGGTAACACTTCTTACCTGTCACCCGTACCGAAGTCATGGAAAATACAGGTATGTTGTGTACTGTATCAGAGACCACGGACAAAAGATCGTGGAGAAAAAGAACAGCACGATCAAAGACACACACTTTCAATCATCCGAATGGGATATCCAAAGAGAAAAACTGTGTCATATGATAGGACTAGGGATCTTACTTATTTTTTGGATCATAATAATAAAAAATTGGAAAGGAACAATCAGGAAAGGAGGAAAAGCATGAAGAGGATAAAAAAGACCTTAAAAGGAAAAGGAAAGATCGTTGCCGCATTGGCGGTTGTGATATCCTTTGCATCAGTGATCGCCTGGTATACTTCGATGAATGCTCACGCATTTGGAACATATGATGCTGGTGGAAATAAACATTTTGAAGAAGGACACTTAACAATAAATATGAATGGACCAGATGGAAAAAGTGACAGTTTGACGATGTATATTCATAGTGATGACTACGCAAAGAACAAAAAAGTTAGTGGTAAAGATTTTAAGAAAAAGCAACATAATTATACCGTAACAACATTTTCTGGTGGAGGTGGAGATTATAGTCTTACTTTAAATAATCAGACTATAAAATCAGAAATAAATAGTAATAACAACTATACACTTTTAACGATCGAAGTCTGGTATCTGTTACCAGCTCACGAACAGCATCGTTCATGGGATTGGGTAACAGTTGACAAACCAACATCTGTAAACGCAAATGAGAATATAACTCTTTATTGCGGAGGAAATGATGGATTTTGGGAAAATTCCTATCATGATACAGCAGCACATTGGAAATCAGTAAATATTCATGTCAGTACCGCATTGGTTGGTTTGACTGCTTCGGAGAACAAAACAGATACAAACCCTAGCGGAGCATGGAAAACGTATGATTGGTGTTCCATTAACTTAAATTTAGATCATACATCAGGTACTCTAACCTTTAATGGGAATAATGGACAGTTAAGACAGGATGAAAATTCACAATGGAATAATTCTGTTTCCAAACAATTAACTGACCGTCAGGAATATGGAGATTTCCCAGAGGGCTATCGAAAAGGTTATGAACTTGCAGGTTTTTACACAAATCCATATGGACAAGATGGAGACTGGGCAAATGAAGGATGGCAGTTCTGTAGCGACTATACAATCTACGCTATATGGACGCCAAACACTTACAGTATTGAGTATGATTGTGGAGATGGCAGTGGTACGATGTCAAAAACAACAGCAACTTATGATACGACGGTGTCACTTAATAAATGTACATTTAAAAGAAAAGGTTATAAGTTTGCAGGATGGAGTAAGACAGAAGGTGGGGCCGTAGATTACAAAGATAATGCATCCTTTACGTATAATACAGATGATGATATCACTTTGTATGCAGTATGGGAAAAAGACAACTGGGAAGTAGAATTTAACGGAAATGGTTCATCTGGAACCAAATACACCGCTGATCTTGCCTACAACAAAACAGTAAACCTTCCACAAAATCTTTTTGAACGTCCAGGGTATATGTTCATTGGATGGGCTCAAAAAGAAGATGGTGATAAAGAAGTACCGGAAGAAGTGAAATATACCGATGGGCAGGCAGTGAAAGATCTGTGTGAACCGGGAGAAACATGCCATTTGTACGCTATCTGGAAAAAGAGCGATGGAAGTTTTGAGACGAAGAACATCATCCATGATGACAAGATGTTCTTAGGAGATGTGAATCTTACCGGACAGAATGGAACTGGATACAGCAATGCAAACATTGATTCCAAATCTGCACACATCGACAAAGAAGATGATCCGGGATATTTTACAGACCGTTATGGATCAAACAATAATTAAGTTTTGTTTTAGATCCATGGTTTTAGATTCATGTTAAATCATATGGTTCCAAAAGATTAAGTTATTATTAGATTAGGTTATTATTGTTTTAGATCCATGTTAAATCATATGGTTCCAAAAGGTCAAATAGATTCTACATGGTGCGTAAAAATAAGAATTTATCGAACAGACCTGTTTTGACAGGAGCTGCCGTGTGGCGGCAATTGAAATAGAAGTGAACTACCCACAACCTAAAGGTAGTGGGCTTCTGTTAAATGGTTCACCAGACTAAGTATTCAGAAATGATTCCTACGATATTTAGGAAAAGAAACAGGAGGAAGCTGTACATGAAAAATAAGTTGAAAAAAAATCTGAAAAAGATCGGAACATTCTTCTTATCTTTGCTCACATTGTTTTCATCTCTCTTTGGCGGGTTAGCAGGAATGCCAACACCGATCACTAACGTCAGTGCCAAAGAAGGAACAGCAACAGTAAGCATGAGTAAAGCAAGAGGCAGTTTTGGGATCAGGGAACTTGGACGAGCGTCCAGTGAAGGCTTATGGAAGATCAAAGCCGGCGGAAAGCAGACATTTTGTCTTGATTCCGGAAAGAGCATGTGCAACGGAGATACCGTGGAGTATAAGACCGCTAATGCCGTGAAATATGGCAAAAAATCCATTGCAAAAGCACTGACTCATTACGAGCAGGGTTCTAAGAGCGAGAAAAGCTTTATCTTAACACAGGCTTATATCTGGGCATGTGGAAAAGGAAAGAGCAAACAGACAACAGTCTATCAGGCAGGAAAAAACATCGATGGTGGATATTCCACATCTGACGCAAAAAAATTCTGCGATGCGATCAATAAGACTGGTCCGCAGGGAACAATCTATTATTATAAAGTAAAGAAATGTGTCAAAGGAAAAAAACATGATTCCCATCAGATGCTGTATCGATTAAATGACACTCCATATACGAAGCCTAAAACAGCTTCCATTGGTGCATCTAATAGTGATTCCAAGCCAAAAGAGATCAGTCTCCAGGTCAAGAAAAGAGATGCTGACACAGGAGCTTTATTATCCGGAGCAACCTTCTTATTCTACTGTGACGGAGTCTATGTGAACAAAGCAACAACAGGAGATGATGGAGTTGCAAAGGTTACTTATAGCCGAGCGATCAGTGCATCCTATACCATTCCAAGGGAGGAAGAAAAGGTATATGTCACAAACTGGGATGAACTGTCTGAAAAACAGCAAAAAGAACAAACAGAAGTATTAAAGCATTATAAATCCAAAGCTGCTGCGAAGAAAGCAGCGAATGCCGAAGCAAAAGCAAAAGTCAAAGCGTCCATAGAATCTCAGATGAATACGAAACATGTATGGACGGTCAAAGAAGGAACCGCACCTTTTGGACATCTGTTAAATGACACGACGCAGACATTACAGGAAGGAAATGGGAAACGCAGCACACTGAAATTTGGGGATGTTTCAAATACATGGAGCCCCATCAAGATCCATTTACATAAACAGTGTAGCGAGGATTACGGAGTAGAAGCTTCTTTTGAAGGTGCGATCTATGGTATCTATGCAGAAGAAGATATCAAGGGTTCTGATAACAAAACGGTCCTTTATCCGGCCGGTACAGAAGTTGGAAGAATTACGACCGATAAGAATGGAGATGGCGTTTCAGGAGATCTTCATCCTGGAAAATATTATCTAAAAGAACTTGTACCACCAAAAGGATTCCGCATAACAGCAGAGAATGAAGCAGGCGGAAAGATCAAAGTCTATCTGAATAATACAGATGAAACAGTTGCTGCAAATGAAAAACCAATCCAGGGAAAACTAAGTATCAAGAAATACTATGTCACAGGAAGTACAAAAGTCAAAGAGCCGGATGCTGTCTTTGAGATCAAAAACGTCAACGGAGATGTTGTTGATACGATCACGACGGATTCTGAGGGTGTGGCGATAACAAAACTTCTGCCGTACGGATCTTATACCATTCATCAGACAAAAGGAAAAACAGGATATGAGATGGCACAGGATATGACAAGGACGATCGAGAAAATGAACGATGATGGGACTCCGATCACTTATACGTTTGAATGTGAGAACAAGGAAAAGAAAGCCCGTATCTCTGTAATAAAGAAGTTAGTCATCAATGATGATGAGACAGATACCCATCAGGAAAAAGAAGAAGTGAAAGCCAAGTTTGAGATCATCAACAAAGCAACAAAAAAAGTTGCCGATACGATCACAACGAATACGGAAGGATACGCAGAATCCAAAGAACTGGATCCGGGAACATATTATGTTCATCAGATCGAAGGAACTCCAAACTATAAATTTAGTGAGGATTCCGCAGATATCAAGATCGAGGATGGAGATACAGGAAAATACAATCACAATGTTGTACTAAAGAACTATGGTTCCACAAAACTTCGTATCATCAAGAAGATGAGTAAGAATAAACGAAGCAAGGCAGAAGTTGGAGCTTCCTTTACGGTTCTGGATGCATCTTATACCAAAGATATTGAAAAACAGGATCTTGGAAATGCACAAAAAAGAATCGACTATATCAATTCCCTGGACAAAAAAGCAATCCTTGGAGAGATCGTAACGAACAAAGAGGGAAAAGCTGCCCTGATGTTAGACAAATACAGTAAGAAGAATGGATTTGTCGTTATTCAGACCATGGGAGCTGACGGATATGATCTGATGGGAATCTACTATTCCAAAGATCATGACCCAAAGACGGAAAAAGGACAGGATGTTTATGAGATCGAGGCATCTGATCCATACTCTGATTCCGGATGGGTAGAGATCTACAAGCAAAAGAGAGTCGCAGCGGATGAATATGTACCAGAAGTCGGAGCGAAGTTTGAATTAAAAGAAGCGGATGGACATGTCGTGGAAACACTGACGATCGGAAAGGACGGAAAAGCAAAGACTAGCGAAAAAGTAGCACTTGGAGCTTATATCCTGCATCAGGTAGCCGGTGAAAATGGCTGCACAAAAGAACAGGATAAGCATGACTGGATCGAAGATCAGGATATCGTCTTAACAAAAGACAACAAAAATAAGACTGTCAGCTATTCTTACGATGATAATGAAAAACCGATCGAAGTAGAACTTGTCAAACAATCCTCTGAAACAAAAAAACTGTTAAACGGAGCTGTCTACAAAGTCTATGACAGTGAAAAGAATCAGGTGGCAACATTAACAACAGGAACGACCTCTGACGGGAAAGCATCCTGCAGACTGCCATATGGAACTTATACAATCAAAGAAACAACTGCACCGGATGGTTACAATCTTGATACAGAACAAAGAACCTTTACCTTAAGTGAAAAGTCTGACAGTATCAAGATCAAATATGACAATGCCGGAAACGGAAAAGCAACCTTAAACGAGACAGATACACCGGTCATGGGTTCGATCTCCTTACAGAAGAAAGGAGAGTATCTGACGGGGTATGCTGGAGATTCAGGATTCGCATATGAAGATAATAACATCGATGGAGCTGTTGCAGGATTCACATATGAAGATGATAACATCAACGGAGCTGTTTACGGCTTGTTTGCCAAAGAAGATATCACAAAAGATGATGGAACCGTTGTATGGAAAGCGGGAACAAAAATCGATGAAAAGACAACAAGCAAAGACGGACCAGTGATTTTCACAAGAACAGGCAGCGATGGAAAACAGACGACTAATTTCTATCAGGGCCACTATTATGTCAAAGAACTTTCCGGTCCAAACGGATATACCATTGATAAAGAAGAGCATGAAGTCAATATCACATGGGATACGAAACCAGATATGAACAATCTGAATAAAAACAATACAACGCCGGATGTGGAAGATCCAATGGGAAGTGAAGATGCGAAACCATCAACAGGGATCTATGTTCTGGAAGAAGGCGAAACTTTAAACAAAGAATTTGCCAATGCAGAGACGATCACGTTTACATGGGAAAAGGCAGCGGACGGAGCCCAGACAAAAGACGTTTCCCAGAACAAGGACGGAAGTGTTGTTCTCTGGAAAGATGGAAACAACTATTATGTATCCACACAGAGAGCCGGACAGGTCATCTACATGAACGCTGTATCAAGTAAGATGTTCTTAAACTGTACAGCACTGACAACGATCAAATTTAAAAACATTGATACTTCACAGACTGTGGATATGTCTGAGATGTTTGCCGGATGCGGAGCATTAAAAGAACTCGACTTATCAAGTTTTAACACATCCAATGTGGAAGATGTATCCAAGATGTTTTATGGATGTTCTGAACTAAAGACAACCTATACACAGGATCAGAAGTTACAGATCACGGATGATTACGTGGCAGCAAAAGGATTACAGATCACAGCTTCTCCAAAAACAGACTTTATGTTAGGAGATAAATACAAAGCCAGTGATTTTGACTTCTCTATGCTCTATGATGATAATGGAGAGGAAACACTGGAAGATGTGACGGACGCAGATGTCAGCTTCAATCCAACCTATGCGGATATGTCTGGAAAACAGAAAGTTCAGATCAGCTTTAAGTCATCCAGTAAATATGCAAAATACCAGACGATTGAAACAACAGTCAAAGTCATTGATCCGAATGATACGAGTGATGTATCCTTAGATACGGCAAAACATGTAAACATCGACCTGAACCTGACTGATAAGCTTCAGAAATACAGTATTCAGTTTATCAAAACAGATAACAAAGGAAATATGTTACCGGGTGCGAAGTTTGCATTAAAAGCAGCCTGTGAGATCGTGGACCGCAATGGAAAGACGATCTTTAAGAAAGGTGATACGATCGCAACAACTGTTTCCGGAGATGATCAGTTTGGTTATCTGGAATTCTTCGGACTGCCAACTGGTATTTATGCAAAAGACGGTGTTGGCAAAGAAATGTATACGGTGGAAGAGATCGAAGCACCACTTGGATATAATAAGTCCGATGAAAAGCTGACATTTGGCGGAGAAGTATTAAACAATACGGCTGCGGACTTTATCCATGACGTGGCATCCCAGGGAAATACCAATACCGATGAAACAACTTACAAACATGATTCCAAGACAATTGTCAACACTCCATCAGATTATGTGCAGGTGAAGAAGTACTGGATTGATGATAACAACTCCATGAACACAAGACCTGTATCAGTGACCATCAAGGCAGAACATAAGAATACACATGAAGTGAAGACTTATGTTCTGAACAAAGATAACAACTGGGCAATGCAGACAGATATCAAGCGTGGTGAAGAAGGAAACTATACGTTTAGCGAGGTTTGTAATGCAGCAAACTACACAAGAGTCAGCAAAGAAGGTGGCGATTGGGATAAAAATACCTATACGTTATCCTATACAAACAAATATGATAAAGGTGGAAGTGTAAAGCTTGTTGTCAAGAAAAACTGGAATGACAGTAATAACAGTGATGGTATCCGTCCGGATTCTGTTGTTGTGAGAGTTTATCAAAATGGTACAGAAATAGATCATAAAACATTAGATGCGAGCAATAACTGGACTGCAGAGTTTAATGATCTTCCTAAAACGGATGATCTTGGCGAAAAGTATGAATATGAAGTCAAAGAAGATTCATCCTCTGTTGTTAACGGAAATGCCAAAACAGGTTATGAAGTGGCATATGAAGTAAAGAAATCAACGGATAAATCTACAGGTATCACAACGATCTCAACAGATATCACAAACACACATAGTCCAGATTCAACGACCAAATCCATTCAGAAGAAATGGAGTGATAACAACGATTCCGATGGCATCCGCCCAGATTCTGTCAAGTTCAATCTTGTCGGAAACGGAAAAGTCGCAGATACCGTAACCTTGTCTGAAAAGAATGGATGGAAAGCGACATCCAAGCTCGTTCCAAAGAAAGAGAATGGAAAAGCGATCACTTATACATGGCAGGAAGTACAAGAAGGTGTGGTCACAGGAGAGAGTCAGATCGGATATAAGGCAACTTATACAACCGATAAGGATGATCCTGATACAACGATTGCAACCAATACCCATACACCGGGAAGAGGAAAGGTAACGATCACGAAAGAGATCGATCCATCTAACTTAAACATGGATATCGGAAGTGCGAAATTTACGTTTACACTGAAAGGAACCGATGCTTATGGAAAGAAACATACGTACAAGGAAGAGGTTGAATTCAGCAAGGATGAAGTAGCAAAACAGTTAAAAGCTCATCCGGGAGAAAGGATCAAACTTTCTGCAACCTTCGATGATCTGATCTACGGTACTTATACATGCAGCGAGAGTGGTGGAGAGAAATACTTTAAGCTCCTGACACTTACATCTGACAGCACCAATGCAACGGTTGACCAGAGCAAAGGAACTGTAACATTTAAGATCGGACCAGAAGGAACTATGGGAAATGCGAAACTGACAGCAGATGCAACTTTCGTTAACCAGATGATCCGTGGATCCGTAAAATTAGTTAAGAAAGATTCCTCCGGAAAACGATTAAAAGGTGTGGAATTTACGATCGAAGATTCCGATGGAAACAAGATCGCCAGTGACACAACAAACGAGAATGGAGAGATTAAGTTTGATGGATTACTGCCAGATAAGTATAAGATCACAGAGACAAAGACACAGAGCGGTAAGACACTGTTAAAAGAACCAATCGATGTAACGATCCCAATGACAGTGACACAAAGCGAAGTGAACGATCAAAATATCGATGTGAGCAATGCGATCAAGCAGGGAAATAACTATTATTTCTATCACTTAACTTATGAGGTGAGCAATGATTCCACACTGAACCTGCCATCAACTGGTGGATTCAGTAATGTCAAGACTTACCTTCCACTGATCGGTGGATTCGTACTGATCTTAGCAGCAGGATTCTATTATCTGAAAAAGAAAAAGGGTATGAAAATCCTGAAGAAGAAAAAATAACAACCAATAATGATCTCACAGTCTTTGGGCTGTGGGATCGTTTCTGTAAAAAAGAGGAGAAGAACCAAATGGAGAAATATTTATATTCTGATCGCAAGATTCTTGAAAATGAAGCAAAATTGTGTAATGATAAGATCAAAGATCATACAGATTGCCAAGAATGCGGAGAAGATTATCTGTTTATGATGAAGGATAATTACCATGAGTTTTCGATTGGTCTAAGTACAATCCTTTCTTGTTTAGCAATGGCAGAAAAAGAAGGAGCTGTTCCAAAAATTCCGTATGAATGGTGGAGTCTGATTAATAGGAGGTATTGATGGATACATTTAAAACAAGACCTGGATCATCGGAAGAGCTGTTGATTACAGAGGAGAATTTTACAAATAAAACAAAAAAGCAGTTTCCATATGTTATGAAAGAAAATGGGAAAAACGTATATAAAGCTATTTGTCCGGCCTGTGATAATCCGATTCGTATTGTAGGATTATATAAAAGAGAAGAAGATGTAAAACGAAAACCATATGGCAGACACACACCATCTGATCTTCCGGGCTTAACAGTATACAATGAAGAAGATTATCTTAATTGCCCATATCACAACCCAAACCAAAGTAACGACGGGGCAAAAAGAAGACCAGGAGATAAGAAATCAAGCTGGATTTATGATCTTATGAAAGAACATTTCGATCTTATCATATCAATTTTGGAAAAAAGTTTACATATATACATTAGTTACTATTTTGCAGAAACATTGTTGCAAAATTGGAAAAATAATGAAGGATGGAGATATTATCATACAAATTATAATAATCTTTCATATATGTTGCTGTATGCCGAAAAATCATATCGAATATTCGGACAATTGATCCGAAAAGACAGTAATGTGGAGAAAGCGATTCTTGAAAAAGGAAAGAATTTTCAATTAGAAGATATAGGAATGAACTATTATCACAAAATCAAACAGAAGGATGGATTTCTAGATGCAGTTTTTTATTTAACCAATCATCAACTAAAAAGAGATGGTGAACATACAGAAGAGAGCTATAAATACTGCATTATTGAAGGAGAAAAAGAGATATACAAAGAAAAGATTATTGTGGAAAAAGGCAGATTGTATAAGTTGATTCAGCAGCAACAAAGCAGAAGCAATCGAGAAGAACGATTGATTGAAATAGCAAACAGAGTGTTGTAAACAGCTCGTTTTCATAAATGAAAGGTAACTCCTGTAACAGGGAAACGTGTATTTCCATCGAGGTGTAACTTGCCTCGTAAAGAATCTGCGGTCAACTCGGTATTACAGGATATTTCACTTTTAGACTGCACAGCCAGAAACAGAAACCGTTGTACTCCCTGTGTTTAATATTAATCGCATGATGGATGAATAAAATATATTCGATTTATTTTCTAAAAGATAAATAATAAGCCGAAAAATAAAGAAGAATATTAAATAGTATAGCATTCTCTTTATATTTGTTAGGAAGAAAGAGTAAGAAACCCACCTGTGTTATATTATATAGGTGGGTTTTGTTATATATAAAATTGTATTTATTATTTAGCTAAAAAATAGGTGGTTTAAAGATAAAGTTAAAAAGTGATAATTATAAATGACATTTTTTTGATATAAAATAAAAAAATAATATCATTTTTCTTGAATATAGAAAAAAATATTGCTAAAATAATAGTAACTAAAAAATAGTTGCATATAATAAATATGGTAGGTGGTGAACAGGTTAATGCCCAAGAAAGCAGTTTTATTAGAAAAAATATCTAGAAAACCATATCCAAAAAATTTTACAACAAGAGAATTGGATCAATTAATGAGAAAATGCTGTTGTGAGAAATTTTCTGGAGGCAGAGGCTCTGGGATAGGTTATGTACATACAGAAACGAAAAGAATTTTACAGTTTGATCAACCTCATCCCGGGAATGAACTGTATAAATATCAAATAGAAAAAGTAATAAAATTTTTGCAAGATATTGGTGAATTGGAGAAAAGGTGATAAATATGAATTCAATGTTAGAGTATAAAGGATATCATGCTTCTGTGAAATATGATGCCGACGATAATATACTGGTAGGTGAAGTTTTTGGAATTACAGATTCTTTGAATTTCCATGGAACATCAATTAAGGAGTTAGAAAAAATGTTTCACAATAGTATTGATAATTATCTTGAATTATGTGAAAAAATAGGGAAAATACCAGAAAAGGAATTTAAAGGATCTTTTAATATTCGAATTTCACCAGAAGTCCATAAACAAATTGCTTTAGTCGCTGCACAAAAGGATATATCTTTAAACCAATATGTGGCTAATGTAATAGAAGAATCATTAAATCCGAAAAAAAATACAGAACAATTAATTATGTATTTCCCAAAAAAATGTGTAGGTGCATATTTTAAATTATCGAAACAACAAACTCAAAAAAAATATAAAAAAGATATTTCATGGAAAAAAGAAAAGGAGCAGTTTTGCCATGCAGAATAAAGAAATTGAAATTTTAAGTCACAAAATATCAGATATCCAAATATCTATAGATGATGATGTGAAAGAAAAATTTGAAATGCAAATTGATAGTAGATCTAAAATACGAGAACCAATTAATGATAATGATACAACATTATTATTAAATTTAGAATTAAATATAAACTCAAAAGATGAAATGCTTAATATTTCTATAATTAGTGATGTTATTTTTGACTTACATGCACTTTATAATGATTATGAAGAAATTGCAGAAAAAGAGCTTGTACCAATGGCAATGAAGGAAATATCATTTTCTTTAGACCAAATGCTATTAATAATGGGCTATTCTAAGTTAGATATAGCTAATAAATTAAATTTATAAAATAAGTTCGTCTATATTTTAGGTATTAGACAATTACAATTTAGAATAGTCATTTTAATATCCTATTGTTAGAAGCAGTTTCCAATTTGTCCTCCAGTGTCTTTTGACCTGGAGGATTTTTTTTAATATTTTTATATATTGTAGCTGTATAACTTGCAAACAGCTACATACTTGTGCTATAATAAGAGTATGAAAAGAGAATATAAAGTTACAAAAACAACAACATCACTGATCAAGTATCATTTCGTTTTTTGCCCAAAGTATCGAAGAAAGATATTTCTGATCCCTGGAGTAGAAGAACGAATGAAAGAATTGACAAAGGAACAGTGTGAAAAGGATCAGATCGAGATTCTTGAGATGAAATGTGATGTGGATCATGTATATTTATATGTAAGAGCATATCCACAGACAACAATAACAAGGATCATGGGGAGCATCAGAGAGTACACATCAAAAATATTAAGAAAGGAATTTAAAGAACTATCAAAAATGAGTTCTCTCTGGACTAGATCTTATTTTGTTAGCACAGAAGATTTTATTAGTCTGGATACGATCAAATGGTATGTTGAGCAACAAAAAACTAGAGGGTAAGTAAAATTGGAGGTAGATTATGAGTAAGGTAAAAAAAGGAAAACGAGTGGCAGCAGCTGCGATGGCTGTTGCGTTATCTATGGCTACGGTAACGACTGGTGTGTTACCGAACACAACGGTTCATGTACATGCAGAAGAAGATGGAAGTGTATATAAAAAGATTGCTGATTCAAGCGTAAATGGATTCTATTACGAGCAAAATGTATGGGGATATATACAATGTACAACAGACAAAACATTGGAATATTCTTCTTATGATGAAATGATAAAAAAACTTTCAGCAATTACAAAAAAAATCGTTCAGGAAAATGCTTATGATCGGTATAGTTTTAGTTTTCCTATAAAGATCAGTTCTGCTGCAAAGGATGAAAGATTTGAAAATGATCAAGTTAATAAAGATTTGGAGAATGAAGTATATAAAGAAGAAACGGGTGATCCGAAAGGCGGACATACAATGGCTTCTATGGGTGGTGGATTAACTAATATTTATGATATAACCTATTCAGAGTCTGAAAAAGCATATATAGGTGAAGTCACTGGAAGTGGCGGATATGGTTCCAAAAAAGATCGATATGATCAAACCGTTAAGAAGCTGAATGAAGTTATTAAAAATCTGAATTTAGATGGAAAATCTGATTATGAGAAATTTAAAGCAGTCACGAACTGGATTGTTTCAAATGTGACGTATGATTCACATTATAATGGAAAACCTAATATCCCAGCTGGTACAGAATATCCACATGACATGACAGGAGCGGTGCTTGATAAATATGCAGTTTGCGACGGATACGCAGGATTGTTCTACTATATGGCAAATGCAGTTGGATTAAAAGCATTATACGAGGACGGAACATCGATTTCAGAGCAAAAAGGGCATGCATGGAATCTTGTTAAAATGGACGGTATTTATTACTATGTAGACCCTACAAATGCCTACTTTAAAGAAGACGGAGAACCGGGAAGCGAAGTATTGCATGGACAGAAATACTTTTTTACTTTATAGGAAAGTTCGCCTTTGGCTCCTTTCCAAAAGAAAAATAGCCCACATAA
>OBJP01000120.1_pt1 | contig 71708 bp, 61 predicted proteins | sample 1519821 | NCBI WGS metagenome assembly OBJP01 (sample SAMN04209218, study PRJEB22552) | human gut metagenome | biome: gut; material: feces | host: Homo sapiens | place: USA: Oklahoma | reverse complement strand
GCGAAAGGAATGCAGATAACGGCAAAATACAGTGACGGAACAGAAAAAGATGTGACAGAATCCATTATCTACAGCAAAGAACCATTGAAAACAACCGACAAAGAAATAGAAATATCCTATACGGAAAACGGAGTAACGAAGACAGTAAAACAAAAGATTACGGTAAAGGAAAATCCGAAGCCCGAAGTAACACTGGACGAAATAGAAATCACAAAGACTCCGAAAAAGACAGAGTATATGGAAGGGGAAGTTTTTGATGCGAAAGGAATGCAGATAACGGCAAAATACAGTGACGGAACAGAAAAAGATGTGACAGAATCCATTATCTACAGCAAAGAACCATTGAAAACAACCGACAAAGAAATAGAAATATCCTATACGGAAAACGGAGTAACGAAGACAGTAAAACAAAAGATTACAGTAAAAGCAAAAGAGAATCCGAATCCTCAGCCAGGAGAAATTTTAGAAGTAAAAGTTGTTCCGGGTGAAGCAGAGGTTAAGGCAGGAGAGACTAAGGCATTTACTGTTGAAATTGTAAGTAAAGGAGAAGTGACTAAGGATGTTACTTGGGAGTTATCCGGAAACAAGAGCAGAGAAACAAAAATAAATCAGGAAGGAGTTTTGACAGTCAGTAAAACAGAAACTGCACAGGAAATTAGAGTAAAGGCAATTGCAAAATCAGACAAAAATAAGCACGGAGAAGCTGTTGTTAAAATTAAGAAAAATACTGAAAAAAATCCAATTATAAAACCGTCCAATTCTTCGGGAAGTAATAATAAACCTTCCAAAGGAGTAAAAACTGCAGATGAAATGCAAACGGGAATGTGGGTTATGGCCGTAGCCATAGCAGGGGGTGTTATTCTTACGCTGACGATAAAAAAGAAAAAACATCATTAATTATTTAAAGAAGGACTGCTGTTTTCATACAAAAAAGGTATGGGGACGACAGTCCTTCTTTTTAATTTTTGTATATAGAGTTAGTCCGAAGTTTTCGCCGCTGCATTCTCAGTCATGCGCAGCTTTCGGGCGGCTTCTATTGTGGGGTAAGCTTCTAAATTGGTATGAGGAATAGCTGTGGCGGCTACCATTTCGTGCAGAAAGTTCTCTACCGCACCGAACTGCACATACGTCATCCTGGACAAAAGGTCTGGAATTTTTTCTATCAGGCTTCGGTTCAGAAGCAGTTTGACGGCACCGTTTAGAGACGTGTTTCCTGCCTGATGGATACGTTCCGGGGGAATATCGGGATACATACCGATAGCGACTGCGGATTCTTTATGGATATGAATTCCAAAGGCCCCTGCCATATAGAAATTTTCCACATCGTCTACAGTTAAGCCTATTTGCTGCAGCAGGATTTGTACCATAGTGCTGGCAGCGGCTTTTGCTTTCAAAAACTCTTGAATATCCGTTTCATAGAACCAGAGTTTTGGTCCATAGCACACCGCATATTCCTCTTCGTCGGGTTGCCAGACAATTTTATCTGACATTTCCGGCATCAGTTTTCCTCTGTTATCTACCCAGCCATTGAGATATAATTCTGCGAGTAAATCTACAATTCCGGAGCCGCAGATTCCGGCAGGCGGGACATTGCCCAGGACAGTTAAAGAGAATTCTCCGTGATTTAGACGCACCTGGGTTACGGCGCCTTTAGCTGCCCGCATACCTGTGCGTACGGCTTCACCTTCCAGGGCAGGTCCGGCGGCTCCTGCACCGCAGAGGAGAAAGTCCCGATTACCAATCACCAGCTCTCCGTTTGTTCCCACATCAAAGAATGCCTGAATTCCCTCTTTTTCCTGAATATCGACATCCATAAGACCGCTGATAATATCGCCGCCCAGATAATTGGCTCTGGCAGGAACCAGATATACGGGACAGGAGAGGGGGAGTTCCAAATCGGAAGCAGGGCAGAATCCAAGCTGGTCCGCCCATACTGCATAGGGAGAGGCAAAAATGGGAAGAGGGTCTAAGCCTGTGAGAAAATGAATCATGGCATTATTTCCGGAAATTACCATGGCACCACACTGGTATACGTCTATATTTGTGCGGTTTTTAATAGTTTCCATGCCCTCCAGAATACTTTTTAAAGTCAGCTGCCGCAGTTCTTCCAGGTGGTCCGGGCGGTCTTTGGTATAAAATATCCGGGACAAAATTTCCAGCCCTTTATCCCGCTGGTGATTTCGTACGCTTTCCTGAGTCAGAAGCTTTCCGGTATGGCAATCGACCAACTGCAATACAACGGTGGTACTGCCTAAATCCACAGCCAGTCCATAGAGTACCGAAGTGGTATCTCCGGCTTCCAGATTTGTAATAAGCCATCGGGAGCCGTCCCAGCTTAAAGAGACGGTGATTTTCCAGTCGGCCGTTTGGCAGATTGCAGAAAGCTGACGCAGAGATTTTACGGAAAACTGTATAGGTTCCTTCAGTTTGGCGAGTGCATCAAAAATGCGTACTTGTGCGGAACGGGAATCGTCTTCTGTAGGCGGTATCAGTTCCAGATATTCTTTTCGGCATAATCCAGTCATGGGTTTTCCTCCGGTTATTTATTTCAGTCGTTTGTCTAGTACAGCGAATACTAAGTAACCACCATATTGACTTGCCTAATTGTCCATCTGTATCGTTGTCGTCAATCAGCGTAGCCACCGCTACGCCTCATTCCTCCGCCTTGCATATGGAACAATTATTCTACGTCAATATAGCAGAAACTTAGTATTCGTTGTACTAGTGCAGATTATTATTTATACCTTTATTTTGCATATCTTCCGGGAAGAAGTCAAGGGAAATGGAGACTTAGCGCTTTCGATTGGCCTGCGCCAGTTCCTGCCGGTATTCTTTCGGTGTTTTTTTCATATATTTCTTAAAAATTCTGGTAAAATAATTCACATCTGCAATGCCGCAGTATTGCGCGATATTTTGAATCTGCATAGAGGTAGAATTCAGAAGAAATACAGCATGTTCTATTCTTTTCTTGTTGACATAATCTGTAAGTGTCATACCCGTTTCTTTCTTAAACAGGGTAGAAAGATAGCTGGCATTCACATTGAGAAATCTGGCCTGTGTTTTTAGCGTCAAATCTGCGGTTAAATCAGAATCAATTCGGGTAAGAACTTTTTGTACAAGGAGAGAAAAACCTTTCATAGAATGATTTTTCACAAGCAGGCAGTATTTGTGAACCATTTCCTTTTGCAGAGCCTGACCGCCTTGGGGAGAAGTAATCTGTTCGATTTCCCGGGCAAATTTGGAAGACAGATTATCAATGTGCAGGGGATGAACGTCTCCCTGCTCCGCACCTTTTCTCAAAAGTGTGTTCAGAATAATACAGTAATTTTTAATATTGCGCACCGGATCAGCCAGCCGCTGCTCCAACAGGAGAAAATTGTTGCTGGAAAGCGCTGTCTCTGCGTTGTGAATAAGACCCTGAGAAACCATATGAATCAGATGGTTTTCAGAGGCATAACGTTTTTCCAGAACCTGCATACTGAGAAAGGCTTCTTCCGGTTCCTGAAAATTTGAATCCAAAGTTACCGGAACAACACGTTCAGACAGAGCGTTTTCTATATACTCTACAGAAAAATTTTCTGTGCTGCCCCAGATTTTTTTGCCAAAGGCAGTTGTAATCGCAAACAGTGTTTCTTCGTCCGTTAAAAAGGGCAAATCGGAATAGTACTTGTTTATTTGTGTGAATTGTTTAGGAGAGAGATTTAACTCTTCTGCAAAATTCAACAAGGTCTGTCGATTTAGTCTGCGATTTACATAAGGCCCGATAAGCAGGTAAAGAAGACCATCCTGTATGTCCGGCAGCTGCAGACAGATATAGCTGCACATATATTCGTCCTGGATACGGAAAATGGTGTTAGGTGTATTAAGACGCTGCAGAGCAGGTGTGAGAAAACGGGTATAATCCTTCTCGTTATAAATCAGACAGCGAAGCCCTAAGTCGAAAATGGGCAGAGTGTCTGGTATACCATTTGCAGGTGCTTCCAGAATGGTGAAGTGTATGTACAGATTTTCCAAAAGATTTTTCAAAAAAGTGAATTCTGCTTCGTAGAACATAAGACTCCTCCATAGGAAAATTTTTTTATATTATGGTATGATTTTTAACAAAATGCAAGAGTATATAAAAATTGTATGGAAATAAATAAAAAAAATCCTAACAGAAAAATGGAAAAGTACTTAGAATAAAGAACATAGATGTGAAATTTTATATGGAAGAGAATTTGCGAAAGGAGTATGTAAAATGGCAGAAAGAATCAAATTGGAAGTTGGCGGACTGCAGGCACTTCGCCAGATGAACCCCATGTTAATGAGCTATAATGTAGAATTTGCAGAGGTAACAGGAGGAACCTTCTGGAAAGCCTACACACCGGGACAGATTGCAGGTACAGAGGAGTTTTATGTAGAACCTACCACAGAGGGAATTGCAGCGATGTACCGGGATTTGATGCAGGTATATGCGCCGATCAATCTGTATGACGAAAAACTGCGCAAACTGGCAAAGGAACTGGGACCGGTATGGGTGCGTGTGTCCGGCACCTGGGCAACAAAAACATATTATGATTTTGACGGAACCACCAACGGAAAAGTTCCGGAAGGATACTTAAATGTGCTGACAAAAGAACAGTGGATTGGTGTTCTGGATTTTGTAAAAGAAATCGGTGCAAAACTGATTGTGTCTGTTGCCAACTGTCCGGGACTGCACAGTGCAGACGAGCCATGGACACCGGTGGAAGCAGAGAAACTGTTTGGACTGAGCAAAGAATATGGTGTGCCTATTGACGCGGCAGAGTTTGCAAATGAGCCGAACATGATGGAGGATACAGGATTCCCGAAGGGATACACACCGGCAGATTACAGAAGAGACCAGGATTTATTCTTTGCATGGCTGAAAGAAAATTATCCGGAATGTATTTGTGTGGGACCAAGCACCACTGGCGGAGATAACATTCAGTTCGGAAAAGGCAGCAGTGACAAAACCGCAGGCGGCGTAGAGCAGATTGCAGAAGAAACCTGTGACTGTGCAGATTTAATGGAAGGTACAAAAGTACCACTGGACGTATTCAGCTACCATTATTACAACGGAGTATCTGAGCGCCTTGCATCCGTAATGCCAAGCGCACACTGGAACGCATCTGAGGCCAACAGTGAGGAGTATCTGGCAACCGCTATGGAATTTGCCCGCACTTATGTACCTCTGCGTGACAAGTATGTACCGGACGCTGAGATGTGGGTAACAGAATCCGGAGACGCTGGCGGCGGCGGGGATACCTGGGCATCTACTTACCTGGATGTTATGAGAACTCTGAACGAACTGGCTGGATTTTCCACTATTACAAACGGTGTGATTTTCCACAATACACTGGCAAGCAGTGACTACGGTTTTCTTGCAAGAGAAGTTTTTGATCCAAGACCAAATTACTTTGCCGTACTCCTTTGGAATCGTCTGATGGGAGCGACCGTATTTGATACAAAAGAACCGGTACGCTACGGTGCTCATGTATATGCACACAGCCGCAAGGACGGAAAAGAAGGGCTGGTATATCTGGTTATCAACAACAGTCTGGAAGAAGCAACACAGGTAGAACTTCCAAAAGAAGCGGAAGTTTACATGCTGGCCGGGGAAGGCGGCAATATGAGAGCTTCCGTTATGACCTTAAACGGAACTCCGCTGGTACTGGGCGAGAACAATGAAGTTCCGGCTATGGACCCGGTAAAGGCAGAGGGAATGCTGGAAGTAGCGCCAGGTTCCTGTGCATTTATCGTTTTATAAAACTGAAAAGACACTTCATGTAAAGGCCCTTTCCGGGTGAACAGGCGAAGGAGAAATGCTTGTTTCCCGGAAGGGGCTGTTTTTTGTACATCTTCTGTTTTGGAATTGGATATACCAGATACCAAATGTCAAAGAAATCCCAAATTTTTTATAAATACGCTTAAACACCGATTAAATCACCCAAAATAAGCGGAAAGATTGACAAAAACACAAGCAGAATATATAATGATAAAATAATAACAATCTTCTGGTATAACCAGATTGGAAGGTGAGGTGAAAGAATGAAAGAGTTTAAGGTAATTGAAGTCAAGAGAAGTATCTTTGAGGACAATGCTGCAGACGCGGCCAGACTTCGGGAAACGCTCAGAGAGCAGAAAACTTTTCTGCTGAATCTGATGTCGTCTCCGGGGGCAGGGAAAACCAGTACGCTAAAGCGAACGATTTCCATGCTGAAGGAGGAAATGCAAATCGGTGTTATGGAGGCAGATATTGATTCAGATGTGGATGCGCAGAGCATTTTGGAAACCGGGGCAAAGGCTATCCAGATTCATACCGGGGGTATGTGCCATCTGGACGCGGATATGACCCGGCAGGGACTTCTGGAATTCGGTACACAAGATTTGGATTTGGTGGTGCTGGAGAATGTGGGCAACCTGGTATGTCCGGCAGAATTCGATACAGGCGCATGTAAAAATGCCATGATTCTGTCTGTGCCGGAGGGACATGATAAACCACTGAAATATCCCCTGATGTTTTCCGTGTGTGATGTAGTTTTGATTAACAAAACAGATGTGCTGCCCTATTTTGATTTTGATATGGAAAAATGCAGGGCGTATATTCAGAAGCGAAATCCAAAGGCAAGGGTAATTCCGATTTCGGCAAAGACCGGGGAAGGCTTTGACGAATGGACAGACTGGCTGCGCCGGGAAACAGCGGACTGGACAAAGGGACAGTAAAAAGCAAAAGGATAAAGAAGTAATAGAAAAAGAAAGAGGGTAAGACAAATGTTGTTTCAAATTTACGGAGAAAATGCGGGCTGGCAGCTTTTTGGCTGGCTCATGGTATTTGTATGTCTGATTTTAGTCAATGAAATCGCGCGCCGTTCCAAGGTGGGAGGAATTTTCTGTTTCCTGATTCTTCCGGCAGCGCTGACGGTTTATTTTATTGCTATTCAGGTTGGCGCAGCAAACGGCGCCGAATGGGCACTGAACAATGACACTTATGTACATATGAACGGCTGGTTCCACTATGCCAAACTCTATGCGGCAACGGCAGGCTGTATTGGTTTTATGATGTTAAAGTATCGCCGGGGAATCGGAAAAAAAGAATGGTTTAAGGTGTTCCCTTTTGCAATTGTAGCAATTAATATTCTCATTGCTGTAGGCAGTGATTTTGAATCTGGTGTCCGCGGCGCCATGGCTTTGGCTTCTCAGGGGGACCGCTGGTGGCTTTCCTCTGAAAATGTATGGCTTTACGGCGGCTGGTGGAACTGGGTCAATGGTATTGCGGGAATTCTCAATATTTTCTGTATGACTGGCTGGATGGGAATTTACGTTTCCAAAAAGAAACACGATATGCTGTGGCCGGATATGACCTGGTGCTTTATTGTTGCTTATGACATCTGGAATTTTGCCTATACCTATAACAATCTGCCCACACACACCTGGTATTGCGGTGTAGCCCTGCTTTTGGCGCCGACTTTTGCGGCTATGCTGTGGAATAAGGGGGGCTGGATTCAGAATCGTGCCAACACACTGGCACTGTGGTGTATGTTTGCCCAGGTGTTCCCATTGTTCCAGGAGCAGGGGAAATTTGCGGTGCTTCCGGTGCTGTATAAGGATGGCGTTATGGACGCAGCGGTCCGCCCGACAGCAGTGAATCCAACTATGCAGGGGGTCATTGCGATTCTGGCGCTGGCGGCAAATGTGATTTGTCTTGCTGTGGTTATCAAACGGGCCAAAGAGCAGAAAAAGAACCCTTACACAAACGAAATTTTTACAGACCAGAGAGATTTCAAACTTGCTATGGCAAGAGCAGAGAAAGAATAAAAACGATATGAAGAAGGAGATTGAACTATGGCAGATTCCCTGTTTCCTAATCCGCACCCGGAAGAACCGTTTCGGGAGCCTGTTGCCAAACTGGCAAAAATGATTACAGACAGAGCCCCTGTTGTACTTGGTATTGAGAAAATCACAAAGGAATCCCCGGAATATATCGGGCTTTCCGCTTTGTGTACGGACGAAATGGCAGAAATTGCCTTAAAAATGGGAAAACGCAAACCCAGAACTCTTGAAGATATGGTAAAAATCACCGGAAAAGATAAGACATATCTGGAAGATATGCTGCAGAAACTGGCAGTTAACGGTGTCATTGAATACAACTGGGAAAATCCCAGGAACGAAAAGCAGTATGTGCTTCCTATGTTTGTGCCGGGCAGTGCAGAATTTGCAAACATGAACGAGGATATTTTGCGGGAACATCCGGAGATGGGACGGTTCTTTGAGCGTATGAGCCGTGTGCCTCTGGAAAAAATCACCCATATGGTGCCTCCCGGCGGAGCGGGTATCGGCATGCACGTTATTCCTGTGGAAAAAGCAATTCAGATGGAAAACCAGTCTGTGTCTGTGGAACATATTTCTCACTGGCTGGACAAATACGAGGGTAAATATGCGGCAAGTCCCTGTTCCTGCCGCCGTTCCCGCAAAACCTTTGACGAGGGCTGTGCAGACGACCCGGAAGGCTGGTGCATTGCTGTGGGAGATATGGCAGATTATGTGGTGGAAACCAATAAAGGAGGACGCTACATTACCAGAGAGGAAGTTATGGACATTCTGAAAGTGGCAGAGGAAAACGGATTTGTACACCAGATTACCAACATTGACGGAGAAAATAAGATTTTCGCTATCTGCAACTGTAATGTAAACGTGTGTTATGCTCTGCGTACTTCCCAGCTTTTCAATACGCCGAATATGTCTCGTTCCGCTTATGTGGCCCATGTGAAAACAGAAAACTGCGTGGCCTGCGGACGTTGTGTGGAATACTGTCCGGCAGGCGCAGTGAAACTGGGGCAGAAGTTGTGTAAAAAGGACGGCAGTAAAGTAGAATATCCAAAGCAGCCACTTCCTTCCCAGGTTCCCTGGGGACCCCATATGTGGACAGAAGACTATCGGGACAAAAACCGTATCAACTGCTATGACACCGGAACCGCGCCGTGCAAAACCGCCTGTCCTGCGCATATTGCCATTCAGGGATATCTGAAAATGGCGGCACAGGGAAAATATACAGACGCGCTGGCACTGATTAAGAAGGAAAATCCATTCCCGGCAGTGTGCGGACGTATCTGCAACCGCAGATGTGAAGACGCATGTACCAGAGGAACCATTGACGAGGCTGTTGCTATTGATGAAGTGAAGCGTTTTATTGCGGAACAGGATTTAAAGGCAGAGACCAGATACATACCGAAGAAAGTCGTGCCTTCTTTGAAAGGAGAATTTTCGGAAAAAATCGCTATTATCGGAGGCGGTCCGGCAGGATTATCCTGTGCGTTCTATTTGGCTGAAAAAGGTTATAAGCCTACCGTTTTTGAGAAGAATCAGAAAGCCGGCGGCATGCTGGTCTATGGAATTCCTTCTTTCAAGCTGGAAAAAGACGTGGTGCAGGCAGAAATTGATATTATCAAAGAAATGGGCGTAGAAATCAGAACCGGTGTAGAAGTGGGAAGGGATATTACTCTGGACGAACTTCGCGCACAGGGGTATCAGGCATTTTACATTGCTATTGGCTGTCAGGGCGGAAGGCTGCCGGGTATACCGGGACAGAACGCAGACGGAGTGATGACAGCGGTGGATTTCCTGCGGGCTGCAGGCGAAGATAATACCTATGCGGTTTCCGGCAAAACGGTAGTTGTAGGCGGCGGAAACGTAGCCATTGATGTGGCAAGAACCAGTATGCGCTGCGGTGCAGACGGCGTTTCCATGTACTGTCTGGAGAGTCGGGAGATGATGCCTGCATCCGAAGAAGAAATTCAGGAAGCAGAGGAAGAAAAGGTATCCATTCACTGTGGATGGGGACCAAAGGAAATTCTCACAGAGAACGGCAAAGTGAAGGGTATTGTGTTCAAAAAATGTGTATCCGTAAAAGATCCGGACGGCCGCTTTAACCCCAGGTATGACGAAAGTGAAACCATGACCGTGGAATGTGACCATGTGTTTATGAGCGTAGGCCAGAGTATTCTCTGGGGCGATTTGTTAAAAAATGAGAAAGTGGAACTGGGAAGAGGAAACGGTGCAGTGGCAGACGCTGTGACGTATCAGACCGCGCAGCCGGATGTTTTTGTGGGCGGAGATGTGTATACAGGACCGAAATTTGCCATTGATGCCATTGCAGCAGGAAAGGAAGGCGCCGTGTCCATTCACCGCTTTGTGCAGCCTCACAGCAGTCTGACTATCGGACGAAACCGCAGACAGTTTGTGGAACTTGATAAGCAGGATGTTCTGGTGGAAGAGTACGACAATTCCAGCCGTCAGACTCCGGGATATGATAAGAATATTGACCGGAAAACTTCTTTCCGGGAGGCAAGGCAGAGCTTTACCGAAGAACAGGTGAAAAAAGAGACGGCCAGATGTCTGGGCTGCGGCGCTTCCGTAGTAGATGAAAACAAATGTATCGGCTGCGGCATCTGTACTACAAAGTGCGAATTTGACGCTATTCACCTGTACCGGGAAAATCCGGAGTGCAGCACTATGAGAAAGAGTGAAGACAAGCTGAAATACATTCTTCCATACGGGGCAAAGCAGACTATTAAGATTAAGTTCTCCAAAAAGAAATAAGACAGAGGAAGAAATCATGCATGAACTTGGAGTTGTTTTCCATGTAATAAAAACTGTGGAGGAAGCGGCGAAAGAGAACCGGCTTACAGAAATAGAGGCGGTCACTCTTCAGATTGGAGAGGTTTCCGGTGTGGTGGAATCCTATCTCCGGAACTGCTGGAAATGGGCCGTGGAGAAGAGGAGTGAAATATTAAAAGACAGTGCTCTTGTGGTAGAACAGATTCCGGCAGTGACTTACTGTGAGGATTGTGAAAAAACGTATCCCACGGTAGAGCACGGCAAGATTTGCCCTTTCTGCGGCAGCGAGCACACATACCTGCAGCAGGGAAATGAATTTTTAATAAAGGAAATCAGCGGGTGCTGATAAAAAATACAAAACAACAGGCTATCGCATTGCTTCTGCATGTGATAGCCTGTTGCGTTAAGTTCGATTTTGTTATTCGTAGTAAATCTTTCTGTTTCCGTCAATGCTTTCTCTTACGGATTTGTCTATCCAGGAAACGGCGCCGTTTAGGTCCCGGTTTTTTAGAAAAGTCCAGAGTTTATAGGTGTTTTCGTATAGAGCAGGTATGCCGTACAGAATACAGAAGCGTTCCCACAGGGAAGTCACCGCTACTTTGAAGGAGCAGAAAATCAGGGGAATCAGGGTGTTTCCGGAGAGCAGGGCAAATTCGTGCTGGAAGTCATAGGCAGCGCGCACGGCCTGGTCGATGGTCTGAGCAGCGCCCAGACGTTCTACGATTTCCCCCAGAGAGGCAATTTCTTCGTCTGTGATACGCTCTGCGCACAAGGTTGCAGCCAGGGTGTCCAGGGCAATGCGGACTTCCAGAATTGAGCGTACCTCTTCTTCCCGCAGGCGCCCGCCGTTATAGTTCATAATAGCCAGCAGGGTTTCTACTGTGCCGTTTCTCCTGTAATCTGCCACATAAGTGCCGCTTCGCGGCTTCACCACCAGAAATCCTTTCTTTTCCAAATCAGAAATGCCGCCGTTTACTACAGCGCGGCTGACCTGCATTTCCTGGGCCAGCTGCCGTTCCGGGGGCAGCTTTTCTCCTACAGGCAGTTTTCCCGATAAAATCATCTGTTCTAATTGTTGTACAAAAAGTTCCCGAAGAGAGGGAGAACTGATTTTTTCAAACTCCATGAGAATCCTCCTTTTCCAGAAATGGCTTAAACATTCGGTAAAACAAAAGGGAATTGATGTAAGCAGTCAGCCCAAATCCGAAGAAAAACCAGCAGCAGGCATACAGGGGCATTAGTTTCAAATCCTGATAAGTCATATACATAGGCAAAATGGAAAGCACCGCAATGGCCAGAGTGGAGGGAAAATGCATAAAGGCAAAGACGAAAGCATTTTTCACCAGATTCAGAGTTGTGTTGGCAAAGGCGGCGATGACCGGAAAAATGTACAGGAAAAAGAGAACGAGAAGTCCTGCAATTCCCAGTGAAACATAAAAAAGTACGTTTGCTGCCGGGCTGGCGCTGCTTTGCAGAAAGTTTATATTTAAAACCAATATCAGCGCGCCTGCCAGAAGACAGAGCCAGACAACCAGGGACTGGATAAAGTTTTCCTTAAAAGCCCGAAAAAACGTTTTGACCGTCCCGTTGTTGTTTCCTTTTACTGTGCGGAGCATGCAGTGGTAAAGGGCTGTGAGAGCAGGCCCTATGGTGATAACGGGAATACAACACAGGATAAACAGCAGATTGGCAATGATAATATCTCCGATTTTGTTGAGAAAAATATGGACGGGATTTTCTTCGTTCAGTAAATTCATAAGCGGTCCTTTCCGGCAAAAGCCATAAATTCTATGAGGTATTCTAGCATTAATCCGTGGGAAATGCAAAGAAAATCTCCTGTAAAAGTAAAAGGAAGAGCGGGCAGAAAGAAAAATATGGAAAAATGAGAAGGTATTTATGGAAAAATGGAAGAAAAGTTGCAATGAATACAAAAGTATAGGGGAAAATGATGAAGGAGATAAAGAAAAACGGTTATTAAAAAAAGGAAAAAAGAAAATATACTGGGAAAAAGACGCATGAAAAAGAAAAAGATGACAAAAAATTACGCAATATGCACAAATAAATAACATTTTTCCATATATGCAGAACATATATCCATTTAACATAATTCCATGTGCAATTATAATAACTATATCAGCCAACAAGAGATAAAAAGTTGGTAATATGACGAAAAATCATTAAAGGAGGAAGAAAGTATGAAGTTTAAGAAAGTGATGGCATTGGTGTTGGCAAGTGCAATGGTATTCTCCATGGCAGCCTGCGGCGGTGACAGCGGCTCATCCGGGGAGACAAAGAAAGAAGATTCCGGTGACAGCGGTGAATCCGACGGCGGTGAATTATCTGTTTCTATCTGGGATACAAATCAGGAGCCGGGCCTGAAGGAGATTCTGGCAGATTTTACAGAAGAGACAGGCATTAAGACAAAACTTACTGTTGTAAAATGGGACGAGTATTGGACCATGCTGGAAGCAGGTGCACAGGGCGGTTCTCTTCCGGACGTATTCTGGATGCACTCCAATGAAAGTGAAAGATACATGTCTAATGACATGCTTCTGGATTTGACTGATAAGATTGCAGAAAGCGATAAAATTGACCCGGAAAACTATCCGGAAGATATCTGGGGACTGTATACCTATGATGACAAATATTATGCAGTGCCTAAGGATGTAGATACTATTGCATTGTGGTATAACAAAACCATGTTTGACGAAGCGGGTCTGGCCTATCCGACAGCTGACTGGACATGGGATGACGTATCCGAAGCAGCCAAGAAGCTGACAAAGGATGACGGCAGCCAATACGGTCTTGCGGTGAGAAACGATAACAACCAGGCTGGATATTACAATCTGGTATATGATAACGGCGGATATATTATCAACGAGGATAAGACAAAATCAGGCTGGGATGACCCGAAAACGATGGAAGCTATGAAGACTCTGGAAGGCTGGATTAAAGACGGTGTAATGCCTTCTATTGAAACAATGTCTGAGAACGGCGAAGATGTGCTCTTCCAGTCCGGAAAAGCAGCCATGGTTCTCCAGGGCTCCTGGATGGTTGCCGCTTACAGAGATAATGAATATACAGCTGCAAACTGTGACCTGGTAGAACTTCCGAAAAATGCGGAAACAGGCAGAAGAGCTTCTGTATACAACGGACTTGGATGGGCAGCAGCTGCAAATGGTGAGCATACAGAAGAAGCATGGAAGCTGTTGGAATATCTGGGTTCTGAAGAGGCACAGAAAAAACAGGCAGAGCTTGGTGTTACCATGTCTGCATACAAAGGAACTTCTGATGCATGGGCAAAATCTGCTGACTTTAATCTTCAGGCATACTTAAACATGATGGATGATATGGAAATCAGACCGTATTCCAAGACAACAGTAACCTGGGAAAACGAAGACAATGAAATTTTAAAGAGCGTTTATACAGGTGAAAAGACCATGGAAGAGGCTTGTAAGGAAATGGCTGACCAGATGAACGAAAAACTGGCAGAAGAAGGAAATTAAGCTTCGGCGTAAAATTTTAAGTAGATGATAGACAAACCAGGGCTGTCGCACTCATATGCGGCAGCCCTATGTTAAAAAGGAGTGATTTGCGTGGCAAAAAAAGGAAAATCCGCACACACGGGCAGACGCAGAAGTGAATTTTTGTGGGGGTGGCTGTTTATTCTCCCGACCATAATTGGATTGATTATTCTGAATATTATCCCTATCTTCCAGACCGTGTACCAGAGCTTTTTCAAGACGGGAGATTTTGGTAAGGGAAATATTTTTATTGGATTTGAAAATTATACAAAGGTTTTTGGAGATGCAGAAATATGGCAGGCTCTGCTGAATACCTTTAAGTATGCAATTATAGAAGTACCGTTTTCGATTATTCTTGCACTGGTGCTGGCTGTGCTTCTCAACCGCAAGATGAAGGGTCGTTCCGTATACAGAACCATTATCTTTCTTCCCATGGTTGCAGCTCCGGCAGCAGTTGCTATGGTATGGAGATGGCTGTTTAACTCCGATTTCGGACTTTTAAACAACATTTTTCATTTGAACGTAAAATGGGTTTCAGACCCGAAGATAGCAGTGTATTCTATTGCAGTTATCGGTGTCTGGTCTATTCTGGGCTATAATATGGTGCTGTTCCTGTCAGGACTGCAGGAAATTCCGCATGACTATTATGAAGCGGCGGAACTGGACGGAGCAACGGGAATTAAGAGCTTTTTCCACATTACCGTGCCGCTGCTGTCCCCCACCATTTTCTTTGTACTGGTGACCCGTGTCATTGGTTCTCTGCAGGTATTTGACCTGATTTATATGGTTATAGATAAGAGTAACCCGGCTCTGGAAAAAACGCAGTCTTTGGTATACCTGTTCTATAAATATGCATTTATCAATAAGAACATGGGATACGGGGCAACGATTGTTGTGGTGCTTCTTGTAATTACGATGATTATTACTGCATTCCAGATGATTGGACAGAAAAAATGGGTATTTTATAATTAAGGGGGGAGCAGAATGGATAGCATGGAAACAAAAAAGAAAGTCGTTACGGCTGTCATACATATTGTCCTGATTCTGGTGTCAATCACGATGCTGGTTCCGTTTTTGTGGATGATACTGACGGCATTTAAGTCTGTTACGGAAGCAACCTCTGTAGACCCCTTTGTAATTTTTCCGAAGGTGTGGAGAACAGATGCGTTTAAGGCGGTTGTCAATAACATGAATTTCCTGCTTTTGTATAAAAATACACTGCTGTTGATTTTCTTCCGTGTAGTATGCGCGGTTGTGACAGCGACTATGGCGGGATATGCTTTCGGACGGCTGAACTTTAAGGGGAAGAATTTCTGCTTTTCACTGGTATTGATTCAGATGATGGTTCCGGTACAGATTTTCATTATTCCTCAGTATTTGATGGTCAGCAAAATGGGTATGCTGAACACAATTTTTGCCCTGGTATTTCCGGGTATGGTTACTGCATTTGGTACGTTCCTTCTTCGCCAGGGATATATGGGACTTCCAAATGATTTGGAGGAAGCGGCCAGACTGGACGGCTGTAATATCGGTCAGACATTCCTGTACATTATGGCGCCTCTGACACGTTCCAGTATGGTGGCGCTGGGAATCTTCACAGCAGTGTTTGCGTTTAAAGATTTGATGTGGCCTATGATTGTCAATACAGATAAGGATATGCTGGTATTGTCCTCCGCACTTGCGAAAATGCAGGGACAGTATATTTCCAAGTTCCCGGAATTAATGGCAGCTTCTCTGATTGCCTGCGTTCCTATGATTATTATTTATGTGATTTTCCAGAAACAATTTATCGAAGGTATTGCTACCAGCGGTGGTAAATTATAAAAACACAGCAAACACAGAATGGGCTGGCGCAAAAAAGTAAGCGCCGGCCTTTTTAAAAGGAGGATTTCAAATATGGGGATTTTATTTCACCAGGAAACAAAAACATTTCATCTTTATAATAAAGAAGTCAGCTATATAATCCGTATTATGGAGAACGGGCAGCTGGAAAATCTGTATTACGGAAAGGCCATCCGGGACCGGGAGGATTTCACGCATCTTCATGAAGAAATGTCCCGTCCACTGACTTCGGTGTGCATTCCGGAACCGGGTGTGTTGAACATGCAGTGCACGAAGCAGGAATATCCGGTATACGGCACAGGGGATTACAGAAGTCCTGCTTTTACGGTGAAACAGGAAAGCGGCAGTAAGGTGGTAAATTTCACTTATGTATCTCATGAGATGTATCATGGTAAAAAAGCAATTACTCCTCTTCCTGCGGTTTATACAAACAGTGATGAGGAAGCATGTACGCTGGAACTTCACCTGCATGACCAGATGATGCATACAGATTTGGTACTGACCTATACAATTTTTGAGGAATATCCGGTAATTACCAGACATGCAGCAGTTTGCCATAAGGGAGAAGAACCGATTACTCTGGAAAAAGTCATGAGTATGAGTGTGGAATTTCAGGATATGGATTTTGAGATGGTGCAGCTTTCCGGAGCGTGGGCGAGAGAGCGTTATGTGAAAGAGCGGAAGCTGGAAATGGGAATCCAGGCGATACAGGGGATTAACGGAACCGGCTGCGGCGCAGAGCACAATCCGTTTCTGGCACTGAAAAGGCCGGAGGCCACAGAGCAGCAGGGAGAAGTCTATGGCTTCAGTCTGGTATACAGCGGCAACTTCCTGGCTCAGACCGAGGTTTCCACCTTTGATATGACCAGGGTAATGCTGGGAATCCATCCGGAAGGCTTTAGCTGGAAGCTGGAAAAAGGCGAAACCTTCCAGACGCCGGAGGCCGTGCTGGTATACAGTGACAAAGGTCTGAATAAAATGAGCCAGGTATACCACAGATTGTACAGAAGAAATCTTATGAGAGGAAACTGGAAAGAACAGCCCCGTCCCATTTTGTTGAACAACTGGGAGGCAACTTATTTTGATTTTACAGAGGAGAAAATTCTGGATATTGCTGCAAAGGCAAAGGAAGCAGGCGTGGAACTGTTTGTTCTGGATGATGGCTGGTTTGGAACCAGAAATGATGATTACAGAGGTCTGGGAGACTGGGTGGTGAATCTGGAAAAACTGCCGGACGGCATTGCAGGATTGTCCCGAAAAGTGGAGGCTCTGGGATTAAAGTTTGGTCTTTGGGTAGAACTTGAAATGGTGAATAAGGACAGTGATTTATACCGGGCACATCCCGATTGGATTATTGGAGTGCCGGGCAGGTTTGAGTCTCATGGAAGACACCAGCATGTACTGGACTTTTCCAGGAAAGAGGTAGTGGATTACATTTATGAAATGATTTCAAAAGTGATTCGGGAATCTCGGATTTCCTATATAAAATGGGATATGAACCGTTATATGACCGAACCGTACAGCAGAGGTGCGGCGGCAGATGAGCAGGGAAAAGTCATGCATCGGTATATTTTGGGTGTGTATGATTTGTACACCAGACTGACACAGGAATTTCCGGAGATTCTCTTTGAATCCTGTGCAAGCGGCGGCGCCCGTTTTGACCCGGCTATGCTGTTTTTTGCGCCCCAGACCTGGACCAGTGATGACACAGACGCTTCGGAAAGGGCCAAAATTCAGTATGGAACTTCTTATGTGTATCCTCTGGTCAGCATGGGTTCTCATGTATCTGCAGTGCCCAATCACCAGATGTTCCGCAGCACACCATTGTCTACCAGGGCTAATATGGCATATTTTGGAACCTTTGGCTATGAATTGGACTTAAACCTTCTAAGTGAAGAAGAATTGAAGCAGGTAAAAGAGCAGGTAGCTTTTATGAAGAAGTACCGGAAACTGATACAGGTGGATGGAGATTTTTATCGGCTGTTAAGCCCGTTTAAAGGAAATGAAACGGCATGGATGGTGGTTTCCCAGGATAAAAAGCAGGCAATTGCCGCATTTTATCAGAGATTAAATAAGGTCAACGCTTCCTGGCTGCGGTTCAGGCTTCAGGGATTGGACAAAGATATGCTATATGAGATAAAATGTGAAGAAAAAGTATATCAGGCTTACGGAGACGAATTGATGTATGCGGGAATTCCAATAGACAGAGAACGTCTGAATAAAAACGGCGGAGACTTTGCGTCACTGCTGTTTGTTCTGCAGGAGGCAGAGCGGTAGAGCCTGAGGTAAAGGAGTGGAGGATTTGAGCCGTACAGTGGGATTTACCAGTCATGCCAGGTATAAATGTCTGGAGGATTTGCAGAAAGATTCTGTAGATTTGTGTGTGACATACTGCGGATGGGAATACTGTAACCCGGGTTATCGTTTTGGGCCAAATAAAAGAGAAGCGTATGTTCTTCATATTATAAAGAAGGGCAAGGGAAAACTGGAAATGAATAAGAGGGTATATGAACTGCAGGCTGGAGATGCGTTCTTTATTCCGCCGGGGGTGGAAGCGTGGTATGAGGCAGACCGGGAGGACCCCTGGTGTTATATGTGGGTGGGGTTTGTAGGGATTAAAGCAGATGAGTGCATGAGCGGCGCTGGGTTTTCTCAGAGAAGTCCTGTCAGAAAAGTTCACTGTGTCAAAGAGGTAGGTGGGTATATTGACCAGATGTTGGAAGCGCATCAGCTTACTTACGGAGATGAGTTAAAAAGGAATGCCATGCTGTTTTTATGCTTTTCCGTACTGATGGACGACTACCGGCAGAATTTCGCGGGAGGGGGTATTTCTGCAAATCATCCATACCCTGGTTCTGTATACGTCAAGCACGCTATGGAGTACATCAAGCATCATTACAATGAGTCGGTAAAAATCGGAGATTTAGCAGATTTTATCGGGGTCAACAGAAGTTATCTCACCAGCAGTTTTAAGAAAACGACAGGCTGCTCTCCTCAGGAATTTCTGGTAAACCTGCGTATGGATAAGGCCAAATCTTTGCTGAAAAAGACGGATTTGTCCATTAATGCAGTAGCCGGTGCAGTGGGGTATACAGACCAGCTTGCATTTTCCAAGGTTTTCAAAAAACATTGTGGGAAAAGCCCCCGCATGTACCGGGAAGAGAAAAGCGAACTGGTAATTTTGAAAGACAAAGGTTATTCTATCACAGAAAAGTTATAACGAGAAAAGGAGATGGGTATTATGGTAAAAATTACATTTATGGGTGCAGGGAGCACGGTTTTTGCAAGAAATGTACTGGGGGATTGTATGTGTACGCCGGCGCTTCGGGAGAGCGAAATTGCTTTGTATGACATTGATGAAAAGAGGCTGGAGGATTCCCGGATTATTTTGAGCGCCATTAATCACAATGTAAACGAAGACCGGGCAGTGATTAAGACGTATTTGGGCGCGGAAAACAGAAAAGAGGCTCTGCGGAATGCGGATTTTGTGGTAAATGCCATTCAGGTGGGCGGATACGACCCCTGTACTATTACGGATTTTGAAATTCCCAAGAAATACGGTTTGAGACAGACTATTGCCGATACACTGGGAATCGGAGGCATTATGCGGGCTCTCCGCACCATTCCTGTGTTGGAAGAATTTGCAAGAGATATGGAGGAGGTTTGCCCCGACACCCTGTTTTTGAACTATTCCAATCCTATGGCTATGCTTACAGGTTATATGCAGAGATACACAAAAATCAGAACGGTAGGGCTCTGTCATAGTGTGCAGGTGTGCTCAGAAAAGCTGTTGGAAGGGCTGGATATGAAGGATAAGCTGGAGGGCCGGCAGGAATTGATTGCAGGTATTAACCACATGGCATGGCTGTTGGAAATCCGGGACAAAGACGGAAATGATTTGTATCCTGAAATAAAAAAACGCGCGGCCCAAAAGAACAGCAGTGAAAAGCATGAGGATATGGTGCGTTATGAATATATCCGTCATCTGGGATATTACTGTACAGAGTCCAGCGAGCATAATGCAGAGTACAATCCGTTCTTTATTAAGTCCAAATATCCGGAAATGATTGAAGAATTTAATATTCCTCTGGACGAGTATCCAAGGCGCTGCGTGAATCAGATTGAAGGCTGGGAAAAGGAACGCGAAGATATTTTAAGAGACGGTAAGATTACCCATGAGAGAAGCCATGAATATGCTTCTTATATTATGGAGGCAGTTGTCACAGACAAGCCATATAAAATTGGCGGAAATGTACTGAACAACGGATATATTGACAATCTTCCGGCAGACGCCTGTGTGGAAGTTCCATGCTATATTGACGGCACAGGCGTGCACCCGGTGAAGGTAGGGAAACTTCCTACCCAGCTGGCAGCTATGAACAGCTCCAATATCAGTCCACAGCTTCTGACCATCGAAGCAGCGGTGACAAAGGACAGGCAGAAAATCTATCAGGCCGCCATGATGGATCCGCATACAGGGGCGGAACTGAATATTCAGGATATTATCCGTATGTGCGACGAACTCATAGAAGCGCATGGGGAATATATGAAGGCGTATAAGTAGAAATGAAAAGAAACAAATAAATAAAGCAGGGATGTGATGGAACCAGCATATCAGAAAAAGTTAAGCTGTTTGTTTTCTGTCACATCCCTGTCTGCATGAAAAAGATATCAGCGGTTATCCAGTGCAGCTTTCAACTGTTCCATTGCCTGTTTCAGCACACTTCTTGGACAGCCGATATTCAGCCGCATATGCCCCTCGCCGTTTATGCCGAAAATTTCGCCGCTGTTCAGCCAGATTTTGGCTTTGTTCAGAAGGAAATCGTTCAGTTCTTCCTGTGTCATGCCAAGCGCGGAGAAATCCAACCAGGCCAGGTAAGTGCCGTCCAGAGGCATCATGGCAATCTGGGGAAGGTTGACGGCAAGAAAGTTCTGTACATAGTCCGCGTTTCCTTTTATGTAAACTAAAAGCTGCTCCAGCCAGTCTGCGCCGTAAGCATAGGCTGCCTTGCAGGCTTCCATGGACACCAGATTGATGATGTCCAGTCCGGCGCTGTCCATTTCTTCCTGGAAAGCTGTCCGCAAGCCTGAATTGGGAATGAAGATATTGGACAATCCCAGTCCGGCAATGTTGAAGGTCTTGCTGGGAGCTGTGCAGACAATACAATTTTCCTGCATTTCTTTATTTAAAGGCGCAAATTCTGCATGTTCGTGTCCTGGAAATACAAAATCATGGTGAATTTCATCTGCCACAACTTTTACCTTGTATTTCAGACAAAGAGCAATGAGACGCTCCAGTTCGTCCTTTGTCCAGACGCGTCCGCCTGGATTGTGCGGAGTGCAGAGAATCAACAGCTTCACCTGTTCTTTTGCAAACTGTTCTTCGATTTTGTCGAAATCCATATAAAAACGGTGGTCTTCCCCCAGTGCCAGCGGATTTTCAACCAGTTTTCGTCCGTTGCGGACTACCGCATTTTTGAAAGGGTGGTAAACCGGCTGCATAATCATAACAGAATCCTCTGGCTTGGTCAGAGCTTTGATAGCAATGGAAATAGCGCAGACAACACCGGGTGTGCACACGAGCCATTCTTTTTTTGGCGTCCAGTGGTGCCTTTTCGTCATCCAGTCTATTACGGCATGGTAGTAGTCCTCCTTTGGACTGGAATATCCGAAAATACCGAAAGCCCCGGCCTTTTCTACAGCCTGGCAAACTTCGTCGGGAGAGCGGAAATCCATATCTGCTACCCAAAGAGGCAGAACATCCTGAGGAACATGGTATTTTTCTTTGAAAGCATGCTTGATTGATGTAGTATTCGTACGGTCAATACAAGTGTCAAAATTGTACGTTGTCATAAGTATAAAAACCCCTTTCTGTCAGTAAAATAAAAGCACACTTATTATAGCACAGAAAGGCAGATTTCCAATAGTCTGTTTCCTGAATTCCCGGAATTTTAAAAGATTCTTTCTTGCGGCAGACCGGGCAAGCGGGTATAATAGAAAGCAAAGAAATACCATGAGCAACAGGGGGATAAGAAGTGAAAGAAGCAATCAAAGAATTTGAAAAAACAAAAGATTTTTTAATCTGTGTGGATTCTGACGGCTGTGTGCTGGATACCATGGACGTGAAGCACATGTGCTGCCTGGGGCCGTGTCTGGTACATGTATGGAATCTGGAGGAGTACAGAGATGAAATTATCCGGTTGTGGAGAAAGGTGAATCTGTTTAGCCCGGCAAGGGGGCTGAATCGTTTCCGGGGATTGGCCAAGGTGCTTGCAGAGATTCATGAAAACTATGTCCGGGTGGAAGGGCTTTCAGAATATATTTACTGGGTGCAGACGACCAGAGAACATTCTGACGAGAGTCTGGAAGAGGCTTTTGAGCGTACGGGAAGCAGTTGCATCAGAAAAGCTATGGAGTGGTCGAATCTTGTTAATCAGTCCATGGCCATGATTTCCGATAAAAAGAAACAGCCTTTTGACGGCGCGAGGGAAGCGCTGAAATCCATCAGAAGTTATGCGGACGTAGTGGTCGTGACGGCTGCCAATGGGGCAGAAATCCGAAAAGAATGGGAGGCTCAGTCGCTGATTCAGTATACAGACTTATTGGTATCCCAGGAAACCGGAAGAAAAGCAGAGTGTTTAAAGAAACTGGTGCAGAAAGGGTATGAGCCGGGACATGTGCTGATGATAGGCGACTCACCGGCAGATTTGAAGGCCGCAAAAGAAGCCGGAGCGCTTTTTTATCCTGTGCTGGTGTATCAGGAGAGAGAATCCTGGGAAGCATTTCCGGAAATATTGAAGCAATTTCTGAAGGGAACCTACAGCAGTGAGGAAGAAGCCAGACAAATTCAAGAATTTCAGAAAAATCTTGGTGTGCAATAAAGGAATACGGAGGAAAATCGAAGAGGAGGCTGCCTGCCATTTCATGGAGCAGTCTCCTCTTTGGATTTAGAGATACAGGTCTTTTTTGTTAAATGCCAGAATCCCAAGAGTGTAAAGCAGTACAGCCCCTGCCAATAGTATTACGACTCCAAGGACGGCGCTGCTTTTTCCTGCGATTAAGCCGTCAGCATTGAATAAAGTAAAGAAGGTGAAATATTTGGCTTTTTCTGCGGTTCCTCCTACATTGGCAAGCATTTGCAGCACATACATCAATGCGGGGACACCAGCCCCTAAAGCAAGGCTGTATTTGGTGTCGGAAAAAAGGCAGGAGGCAAGAAAACAAATACTGCCAATAAATAAATGCAGACAGAGCAGCCCGCCATTGAGCGCGAGGAGTTTGGGAATGTCCAGTTCTCCCGGAAAGCCCTCTGCAGCACAAGTCAGTTCCAGAATGGTACTGTAGAAAATAAGAAGTACAATACCGCTTATGAGTACGGACATTTGTGTAAAGGCAATGGTGCGCCGCTTTACCGGTGCCGCAACCAGGGACAGCATAGAGCCTTTGTCTACATATCTGGCAATTAAGGCGTTTCCCCGCAGTATGCTGAACACCATTGGGAAAATCAGCAGAATAAAGCCATAGAGATAAGACACCATAAAACCCAACAGATTTGAAGCGTGGGCTTTCATGCCTACAGAGGCCATCAAATCCGGCATGACTTCCGCAAAATTATCCAGGGTTTTCATCATTTCAGGGTCATACATGCTGATGATAATGGAAATATACAGAGTCATCACTGCGCCAAAAATCAGAAGCAGCCGGATACTTCCTTTCATTTCCCGTCTATATAAGGTCAGATTCATCATTTTTCTCATCTCCATAGTAATTCATAAAAATTTCTTCCAGACTTTGTCTGGGCTTTACGGTAACTTGCCGTCCGTTTTGCATACCGCTAAAATCCCTGGCAAAGGCCTGGGCTGCGGCTTCGCTTTCCAGTGTTACAGTATAGGTGCAGATATGTCGCTCCCGCAGCGCGGAAGCAGAATCAACGGCAACCATTTTTCCCTTCCGGATAATACCGATACGGTCACATGTCCGCTCTACTTCTTCAAATATATGGCTGGACATTAAAATGGTTTTGCCCGCGCCGTTGGGCCCCAGAAACCCAAAGACTTCACCCTGCTTTACATGAAAAGATATGTCGAAGATTCCCTTTCCCTCTCCGTAATCGCGGCCGAGGTGTTCAATGCTTATTGTATTCATAAAAACGTCTCCCTTTGTGCAGATGGCGCCTGCTATGTGTATACCATAAATATACCTGTTTGCCCGAAAATATCAAGTGTATCTTTATAGTTATCAGAGATTTCCATACTGGAAATTGCAATGTGTTATATTATTTCGCTAAACACGCATTGCGTATGTGCGAGAAGTGTGTTATACTTAGAAAAACGCAATGCGAGGAGATGAACTATGGATACAGCAAAAACCATCAGGAGTTTAAGAGAACAAACAGGAATGAATCGCAGGGAGTTTTCGGAGTATACGGGGATTCCGGTGAGAACGTTAGAAGACTGGGAGGCGGCCAGACGGACTCCGCCAGAATATATTCCCAGATTATTGGCGTATCAGTTGAAGTATGATGAGCTTGTAAAAGGGAGGGAGCATGGAGATGGCGAAGACGAACACCGTTAAAGAGATGATTCATGCAAATGGGATTGACATTAATATTTATACACTTGATTTTGAAAATGATTATATATCATTGACGGATATAGCGAGGAAAAGAGAAGGCGAATATCCGGGATATGTGATTCAAAATTGGCTCAGAGGAAAAAATACAGTTGCTTTTTTGGGTTTATGGGAAAAGTTGCACAATCCTAAGTTTAATTGCCTCGAATTCGAGGCGATTAAAAATGAGGCGGGTTCTAATGGATTTGTTCTTACACCAAAAAGGTGGATAGGAACTACAAATGCAGTAGGAATTGTAAGTAAGGCGGGAAGATATGCTGCAACGTATGCTCACAGAGATATTGCGTTTGAATTTGCTTCATGGATATCACCGGAGTTTAAACTTTATATTATTGAAGAGTACCAAAGATTAAAGAATGCTGAAAACAACCGTCTCTCATTAAACTGGAATCTCAACAGAGAACTTGCAAAACTGAACTACAAAGTTCATACAGAGGCTATTAGGGAAAATTTATTGCCCCCCAGGCTGACCCCGGCTCAGATATCTTATACCTATGCCAGTGAAGCTGACCTGCTGAATGTCATCTTATTTGGTAAGACGGCAAAGCAATGGAGAGAAGAGCATCCCAAAGATAAGACCAATATTCGGGATAAAGCAACTATACACCAGTTATTAATTTTAACTAATACCGAAAGTTATAATGCCATTTTGACTCAGCAGGGAAAATCCCAGGCAGAACGCATGCCTCTGCTTCGTGAACTGACCATACAGCAGATGACAGTGCTGGGGAATTTGAAACTGCCCCAGCTTCCGGAAGTGGAATAGAAACAAGGGTGATATGAGGTGAATTTTTTGCATATTTCCCGAATATTTCCACATAATAACTCCAAAGATTAGATTTACCAGAATAGGAATCTTTATAAAATGTGGAATTGGAGGACAGGAATGTGAAGGCAACGGGAATTGTAAGGCGCATAGATGATTTGGGAAGAGTGGTGATTCCCAAGGAAATCAGGAGAACACTGAGAATCCGGGAAAGCGACCCGTTAGAGATTTTTACTGACAGAGAGGGAGAAATTATTCTGAAAAAATATTCTCCTATTGGTGAATTGGGAACTTTTGCAAAAGAGTATGCAGAAGCGCTGGCTCAGGCGGCAGGTTGTATGGCCTGCATTACAGACCGGGACCAGGTAATTGCGGCGGCTGGCAGCGGCGCCAGAGAATTTGCAGAGAAAAGGGTGCACAGGGAACTGGAGGAAGTCATTGCAGACCGGAAAAATTTGTGTGTTACGGAGAAAGATTTTGTGAAAATTGTAGAAGATGACAGAGGAGAATACGGCGCCCAAGTTATTTATACCATTACCTGTGCCGGAGATGCCGTAGGGGCGGTGTTGATACTGGAAAAAGCAGGGGGACGGAAATTTTCGGAGACGGAAGAAAAACTGGCGCAGGCAGCAGCGGGATTTCTGGGGAGACAGATGGAGCAGTAAAGAAACAGCAGACTTTTGGGAAGCCCCGTAAGTCTGCTGCTTCTTTTTAAGATTCAATGGATGCCTGTCCCATTTCCTCTAAAAGTTCGGATTTGATTTTATAGAGTTTGTCTGACAAATCAACGAAAACTTCCTGAGGATTGGTGAAACGTCTTGTTTCGTCCCAGAGAGTGTTCAGCTCTTTCTGACAGATATCTTTGATTTCCATAACAGACGGGGATGTGTAGACACATTCTCCTTTCTTAAATACGGGAACCAGAAGTTCTCTTAATATATAAGAGCCGCCGGTGAGTTTTGTCTTTTTCCAGGTGGCCATAGGGTCAAAAAGAATCATATCTTCATCCGGATTGAAAATCTCATCTTCCAGACAGATTAAATCTGCACGGATTTTTCCTGTGGTTTTGTCATAGATACGCATGATAGTCTTATTTCCAGGATTGGTCACTTTTTCTACGTTTTCAGACAGCTTGATTTTGGGAACAAAATCTGCATCCTCTTTATTTTTAATAGCTGCCAGTTTGTACACACCACCGAATGCAGGGTTGTCGTTACAGGTAATCAGATTAGTGCCTACACCCCAGGAGTTGATTTTTGCACCCTGGGCTTTCAGACTTTCAATGAGATATTCGTCCAAATCACTGGAAGCGGAAATAATGGCGTCACCAAAACCGGCTTCAGAAAGCATTTTATAAGCCTGTTTGGAAAGATAAGCCAAATCACCGCTGTCAATGCGGATTCCATATCCCTTCATGGGAAGGCCGGCTTCTTTCATTTCTTTAAATACGCGGATGGCATTTGGCACGCCGGAATTCAGAACATCGTAAGTATCCACCAGCAAAATACAGGCATTGGGATATAATTTGGCATAGGCTTTAAATGCGGTGTATTCATCAGAGAAACTCATAATCCAACTGTGCGCATGAGTTCCCTTTACAGGTACATGGAACATCTGTCCGGTCAGTACGTTGGAGGTTCCCACACAGCCGCCGATAACTGCTGCTCTGGCTCCGTACAGTCCTGCATCTGGTCCCTGGGCTCTGCGCAGACCAAATTCCATTACACCGTCACCCTTTGCAGCATATACAACACGGGAAGCCTTGGTGGCAATTAAACTCTGATGGTTCAACAGATTCAGGATAGCTGTTTCTATCAGCTGTGCTTCCATAACGGGGGCAACGACTTTTAAGAGAGGCTCTCTTGGGAAGACCACCGTTCCTTCAGGAATGGCATAAATGTCTCCGGTAAAATGAAAACCTCTTAAATATTCCAAAAAATCGGAATCAAAGATGTTCAGTCCTTTCAAATAGTCAATATCATCAGGGGAAAAGTGTAGGTCGCGGATATATTCAATAATCTGTTCCAATCCTGCAGCAATGGCATATCCGCCGCCGCAGGGATTCTTTCTGTAAAAGGCGTCGAACACCACAATCTGGTCTGTGGGATTTTTGAAATATCCCTGCATCATGGTAAGTTCATATAAATCAGTCAATAGTGTTAAATTTAAGGCTCTCATAGACAGCACTCCTTTGTAATAGAAATATCGGCTTGGATTGCACGTTGTGCAACCATTATACCACGTTTCCCGGCAAATACAAAAAGTTTTCTATCGGATTTGGGAAGAATCGGGGAGCATATCGTGGTATTCTTCCAAAGTCAGCCCGGTGAGGGAAAGATAAAGAGAAAGCGTCTTCCCTACAAAGCGTATGTGCCAGGGTTCCCAGGGATATCCTGTAATGTGTTCTTTCCGCCGGGGATAACGGAGAATGAAACCGTATAAAGGTGCGTTGGATTTTAACCATTTTCCTTCTTTTGTGGCAGCAAAAGATTCTTCCAGTTCAAAATTCAAAGAAGCGCAGGAGATGTCCAGGGCCAGTCCGGTCTGGTGTTCGCTGGTGCCGGGAGGCGCTACAGCAGTACTGCCTCTTTGCAGGGCATTCCGGTATAAGGCTTCCTGTCGTCTATAAGAGCGGTAACCGGAAATGCCCATGAGCGTAACGTTTTCAGCGGCAGCCCGATGGAAAAGCTTTGCAGCGGATTTTGCAGCAGCTTTTTCCATGAGGGTTTTCTCATGGTGTGCAGGATCATGAAAAGGGATGCGGGCTTCTGTAAGATACGGCGGGACATACGAGGAGGAGAGCGTATGGGATTTATTTACAAGTAATGTATAAGATATTCGGAACACCTGCCTTTCATAATGGCTATATTTTATGCAGGAGAAAAGGAAAATAGAACTGGAAAAAGAGGGTATATAAAAAAATAAAAAAAATTTGAAAAAAAGGCTTGCATTTTAAAAAAGAATCGTATATAATACATTTTGTTGTGAGGCACAACACAAGACAATGGGCTATCGCCAAACGGTAAGGCAACGGACTCTGACTCCGTCATTTCAAGGTTCGAATCCTTGTAGCCCAGCTTTCAATCCCAGACAAAGCGTCTGGGATATTTTTTTGCTTTATAGAAAAGAATAGGGGGATAATGATTATGAAATATTCTTTTGACAGCAGAATACGTTTCAGCGAGACAGGGGAGAATAAATGTCTTACCTTAAATGGAATTATCAATTATTTTCAGGATTGCAGTACATTTCAATCAGAGGATATCGGCGTTGGTATGAAATTTCTGGAAGAGAGACATCAGGTATGGGTGCTTTCTGCATGGCAGATTGTGGTGGAACGTTATCCTAAGCTTTGCGAAAAAGTTACAATATCTACGTGGCCTTATGAGTTTAAGCATTTTCTGGGAAAAAGAAATTTTGCCATGGAGGATGAAAGGGGCAATAAAGTAGCCTATGCGAATGCTCTATGGACGTTTCTGGATTTGAATACAGGTCATCCGGTGAATGTGGATGAAACTCAGATTAAGGCTTATGTGTTAGAGGAAAAGCTGGATATGGAATATGCCCCCAGAAAGATAAGGATGCCAAAGGATTACAAAGAATTTCCTTCATTTCAGGTGAAAGTACATCATTTGGACACCAATCATCATGTAAACAACGGACAATATGTGCTGATGGCGCAGGAATATATTCCGGCAGATTTTGCAGTAAAACAAATGCGGGCAGAATATAAAAGTCAGGCAGTTTTGGACAGTGTGATAATACCGAAGGTGCATGAAGACGAAGAAAACGGAATTTACACAGTGAGTCTGGACAGTCCTGATGGAGAAACTTATGCGATTGTGGAGTTTCGATAGATAAATTTATTGTGAAAAGAAATGTTCTATGATATGCTTGAAACACAGTAATCAGTTAAGAGAAATATAGAGGAGAATTTATGATAGAATTAGGAAAAAAACAGGAGCTGACAGTTGCAAAGCTGGTAGATTTCGGTGTTTATTTAGGTGAAACAGAAAATGCAGGAGAGAAGGAAACTGTTCTTCTGCCGAAAAAACAGGTTCCGGAAGAAACACAGAAGGGCGATAAGATTTCTGTATTTATTTACAAGGACTCATCAGACCGTTTGATTGCCACTGTGAGAGAGCCGAAAATTACTTTGGGAGAAATTGCAGTGCTCCGCGTAGCACAGGTAACAAGAATAGGAGCATTTTTAGACTGGGGCTTGGAAAAAGACCTTTTCCTTCCATATAAACAGCAGACAAAAAAGCTTCATGAAAACGAAGAAGTTCTGGTAGCATTGTATATTGATAAGAGTAGCCGTCTTTGTGCGACCATGAAGGTGTATCATTATTTAAGAACAGACTCACCTTATGGAGAAGGCGATACAGTAACCGGTGTTGTTTATGAAATCAGCGATAATTTTGGTGTCTTTGTGGCTGTGGATGATAAATATTCTGCCATGATACCAAGACAGGAGGCACAGGGGAATTATAAACCGGGAGATGAGCTGACCTGTCGTGTGACAGCGGTCCGTGAGGACGGAAAATTGACACTGAGCGCCAAGAAAAAAGCATATATGCAGATTTATGAAGATGCAGAAAGTGTTTATGAAATCATTCAGGAGTTTGACGGAGAGCTGCCTTTTGACGATAAGGCAGACCCGAAGATTATTCAAAGAGAGTTCGGACTCAGTAAAAATGCTTTTAAGCGTGCAGTGGGGCATCTGTTAAAAGAAAATAAAATCGAAATAAAAAATGGAAAAATTTCTATACGGTAAGACTTTTCCAAGAGAAAAGATTATGGTATAATGTTTGCACGATGTGCAAACCAAGCCGATGAAATCGGCTTGCCGCCACGAGGCGTCGGATTATACCGGCAAGCCACGGCTTGAAAAGTAAATACCCTATCGGGCGCTTCCTTTTCTGCGCACGTGGTATAATTGTAAAATGTTTAAGTAAAGTATAATTGTAAATGTCCAGAAGGAGGAAAATAAGTGGACTCGATAGATTATTATGACCGGTACGCAGTACCTTATTATGAAGAAACAGTAGAATTTGGCATGGAGGAGCAAATCAAACGTTTTGTTGAATTGCTTCCGGAAAGTGCAGATGTTCTTGATTTAGGCTGTGGATCGGGCAGAGATACAGTATGCCTTGAAGAAGAAGGCTGTGTCGTTACTGCCATGGATGGTTCTGAGAAAATGTGTGAGCTGGCAAGTATTCACACAGGAAAAGAAGTGCTGCATCTTAGAGCGGAGGATATGGAATTTGAAGATGTTTTTCATGGGATTTGGGCCTGTGCTATTTTAGGGCATTTTTCACCGGACAGAGTGAAGGACATTATGGCGAAAATCCTGCGGGCATTGAAGGATGATGGGATTTTGTATTTTTCCGTTCAAAAGGGAGACAGAAACGGTAACTACAATGGCAGATATTTCTATGATTATGACAGAGAGGCTCTTAATGACCTTTTGGACTCTTTTTCAAATGTAAAAGTATTGGACATATGGAAAACCAGTGATGTCAGAACAGACAAGAGCAATCGTTGGTTTAATGTTCTGCTTCGCAAGGAAAAGCAAGACGAATAAAGGAGAGATACAGTGAATTTTGCTCATTTACATGTACATACAGAGTACAGTCTTTTAGACGGTTCAAACAAGATAAATGAATATGTAGCCAGAGTAAAAGAACTGGGAATGAACAGTGCGGCCATAACAGACCATGGAGTCATGTTTGGCTGCATTGATTTTTATAAGGCAGCAAAAGCCGCAGGGATTAAGCCTATTCTGGGCTGCGAGGTGTATGTTGCTCCGGGTTCCCGCTTTGACAGAGAGGCAGGTCATTCGGAAGACCGCTATTATCATCTGGTGCTTCTGGCGGAGAACAATCAGGGTTATCAAAATTTGATGAAAATAGTGTCAAAGGCATTTATAGATGGATTTTATTATAAGCCCAGGGTAGATATAGAACTTCTGGAGGAATACCATGAAGGAATTATTGCATTAAGTGCATGTCTTGCAGGAGAAGTTGCAAAAAATCTCGCCAGAGGATTATATGAGGAAGCGAAAAAGGCGGCGCTTCGGTATCAGGATATTTTTGGAAAGGGGAACTTCTTTCTGGAAATGCAGGACCATGGGATTCCCCAGCAGCAGACGGTGAATCAGCAGCTTTTGCGTATGCATCAGGAGACGGGGATTGATTTAGTTGTAACGAATGATGTGCACTACACCTACGATACAGACGTGGAGGCCCATGACATTCTGCTCTGTGTGCAGACGGGAAAACGACTGCAGGACGAGGATCGTATGCGATATGAGGGGGGTCAGTATTATGTGAAATCTCCGGAAGAGATGGCAAAGCTGTTTCCCTATATTCCGGAAGCGCTGGAAAATACCCAGAAAATTGCAGACCGGTGTCAGGTGGAAATTGAATTTGGGGTGACGAAACTGCCGAAATTTGATGTGCCTGAATCTTATACTTCCTGGGAATACCTGAATAAGCTGTGCTTTGAGGGACTGGAAGAGAGATATGATGGGAACTTGGAACCTTTAAAAGAACGTTTGAATTATGAACTGGGCGTTATTCAGAAAATGGGGTATGTGGACTATTTTCTGATCGTGTGGGATTTTATTAAGTTTGCCAGGGACCATGACATTATGGTAGGACCGGGGCGTGGTTCTGCTGCGGGAAGTCTGGTTTCCTATACTCTGGGTATCACCAAACTGGATCCGATTAAGTATGATTTGCTCTTTGAACGATTCCTGAATCCGGAGCGAGTATCCATGCCGGATATAGATGTGGATTTTTGTTTTGAAAGACGGCAGGAAGTTATTGATTATGTGGTGCAAAAGTACGGAAAAGACCGGGTGGTGCAGATTGTAACCTTCGGTACCATGGCGGCCAGAGGTGTTATCCGGGATGTGGGACGCGTTATGGATTTGCCTTACAACCAGTGTGATTCCATTGCGAAAATGATACCAAAGGAACTGAATATCACCATTGACCTTGCGCTGAAAATGAATCCGGAATTAAAAGAACTGTATGATACGGATGATACGGTGCGGAAGCTTATCGATATGAGCAGGCGTCTGGAAGGACTGCCCAGACACACCTCTATGCATGCTGCAGGCGTGGTTATCAGCCAGAAGTCTGTGGATGAGTATGTGCCTCTTTCCAGAGCCTCCGACGGTTCCCTGGTTACACAGTTTACCATGACAACGTTGGAAGAACTGGGACTTCTGAAAATGGATTTCCTGGGCCTTCGGACTCTGACTGTTATCCAGAATGCGGTGAAACTGGCAGAGAAAAACAAGGGAATCAGACTGGATATTGACCATATAGACTATGACGATAAAAAAGTATTCGCCATGTTGGGCGCCGGAAAGACGGATGGTGTGTTCCAGGTGGAAAGCAGCGGCATGACAAACTTCATGAAGGAACTAAAGCCGCAGAATCTGGAAGATATTATTGCGGGGATTGCTCTGTACCGTCCGGGTCCCATGGATTTTATTCCTCAGTATATCAAAGGAAAGAACAATGCGGAAAGTATCACCTATGACTGTCCGGAACTGGAACCGATTTTAAAGGCTACCTATGGCTGTATTGTGTACCAGGAACAGGTTATGCAGATTGTGCAGTCTCTGGGGGGCTATACTTTGGGACGAAGCGACCTTTTGCGCCGTGCTATGAGCAAGAAGAAAGCTGCAGTTATGGAAAAAGAACGGCAGAGCTTTGTGTACGGAAACGAGGAAGAAGGAGTTCCGGGTTGTATCAAAAAGGGAATTTCCGAGGAAATCGGAAATAAAATTTATGATGAAATGATTGATTTTGCCAAATATGCCTTTAACAAATCCCACGCAGCAGCCTACGCAGTGGTTTCTTACCAGACGGCATACCTGAAATATTACTTTCCGGTGGAATTTATGGCGGCAATTATGACTTCCGTGATTGATAACCCTTCTAAAGTGGCAGAATATATATTATCCAGCCGGAAAATGGAGATTGACATTCTGCCTCCGGACATCAATAAAGGAGTCAGCGAATTTTCCGTAGATAACGGTGGAATCCGCTATGGGCTGTCTGCCATTAAAGGAGTAGGCCGTCAGGTGATTGAGTCTATTGTAGAAGAGCGCAGGGAGAGAGGGGTTTTTAAAAACCTGCGGGATTTCATCGAACGGATGGCGGGAAAGGAAGTCAACAAAAAGGTAATTGAAAACTTTATTAAGGCGGGAGCTTTTGATGAACTTCCGGGAAACAGACGGCAGAAGATGATGGTTTATGTGCAGATTCTGGATGCTGTGGTACAGGAAAAGAAAAATGTTATGGCGGGGCAGATGAGTCTGTTCGACCTGGTTTCTGAAGAGGAGAAAGTTGCCTATGAGATACGCATGCCGGATGTGGAGGAATATCCCAAGGAGGCAAAGCTGGCTTTTGAAAAAGAAGTCCTGGGCATCTATGTAAGCGGACATCCTCTGGAAGAATATGAGGAAAAATGGAGAAAGAATATCTCTGCGGTAACTGCAGATTTTCAGCCGGATGAAGAGACAGGGACCCCCAGGGTGACAGACGGGGCAAAAGCCATTGTGGGCGGAATGATTATAGCCAAGACCATTAAATATACAAAGACAAACAAAGTTATGGCATTCCTTACCTTGGAAGACCTGGTGGGAACCGTGGAAGTAGTGGTATTTCCACGGGATTATGAGAAGAATGTGCAGTTTATGAATGTAGATGACAAGGTGTTTATTCAAGGCCGGGTGTCTGCAGAAGACGATAAGGCAAGCAAACTTATCTGTGAAAAAATTTTTTCCTTTGAGGAAGTACCGAGAGAATTGTGGCTGCAGTTTGCCAGCAAGGAGGAATTTCTTGCAAAAGAGCAGGAGATTTACGGACTGCTTCGTGATTCAGACGGTCAGGATCAGGTGGTGGTGTATATCAAATCACCGAAAGCCGTGAAACGTCTGGGGGCCTCTAAGACGGTAAAAATCAACGAAGAACTGTTGGACAGACTGTATGAAAAATACGGGAAAGACAATGTAAAAGTTGTAGAAAAGAGTATTGAAAAACTGGGAAAAATGAATTAAAATAAGATTCGATTGAACGAATAAACGAAAATAAGAAAACTGCCAGCGAGATGGAGGAGAAAGATGACTGCGAATAAAGAAATAAAGACAATAGGTGTTTTAACAAGTGGTGGAGATGCGCCGGGAATGAATGCGGCAATCCGTGCGGTTGTCAGAAGAGGTTTGAGCCGCGGCATCAATATGAAAGGAATTTTAAAAGGATACAGCGGTCTCATTAACGAAGAAATTATTGATATGACGGCTGTGGATGTTTCCGATACCATTCAGAGGGGCGGTACCGTTCTCTATACAGCCCGCTGTGCAGAAATGCGTACAGAAGAAGGTCAGAAAAGAGCAGCAGAGGTTTGCAGAAAGCACGGGATTGACGGACTTGTTGTTATCGGCGGTGACGGTTCCTTTGCAGGTGCTCAGAAACTGGCAAATCTGGGAATTAATGCCGTAGGTGTGCCGGGGACCATTGACCTGGATATTGCCTGTACGGAATATACGATCGGATTTGATACAGCTGTAAATACAGCAATGGAAGCTATTGACAAGGTTCGTGATACTTCCACTTCTCATGAGCGTGTAAGTATTATCGAAGTTATGGGAAGAAATGCCGGATACCTGGCCTTGTGGTGCGGTATTGCCAATGGTGCGGAGGATATCCTGCTTCCTGAAAAATACGATTATGATGAGCAGAGAATCATCAACAATATTATTGATAACCGTAAAAAAGGTAAAAAGCATCATATTATTATCAACGCAGAAGGTATTGGACATTCTCAGGCCATGGCAAAGCGTATTGAGGCTGCGACCGGTATTGAGACAAGAGCAACCATTCTGGGACATATGCAGCGCGGTGGAACTCCTACCTGCAAAGACCGTGTATATGCATCTATCATGGGAGCAAAGGCTGTGGACATCCTTCTGGAAGGCAAGACAAAGAGAGTTATCTGCTATAGAGACGGAGAGTACATTGATATGGACATTAATGAAGCTCTGGCAATGAAGAAATCTATTTCCGAGTACCAGTATGAGGTGAGTTATTCTCTGTCCCACAACTACAGCAAAAATAATCAGTAAATATAAAAAGAAAAAGGGCGTGCAGATGTGCGCCCTTTTTCTTTCAGGAGAGGAAGAGTATATGATTACAAGCAGTTCCAATGCACAGATAAAAAAAGTGCAGCAGATATTAAAGAAGGCAAAAACCAGACGGGAAGAAGGACTTTTTGCCGTAGAAGGTGTGAAGATGTTTCGGGAAGCGCCGGCAGAGCGGATTGGGAAAGTGTATGTATCAGAATCCTTTTCGGCAAAAGAAGAATGTGGGGAAGTGCTGGCCGAAAAGGGTCTGGACGGCCCCGGAGGACAGAAGGTAGAAATTGTGGAAGACAGAGTATTTAAGAGCTTGTCTGACACTGTCACACCCCAGGGAGTCTTATGTCTGATCCGGATGCAGAACCGGAGGCTGGAAGAACTTCTTGAGACAAAAGGAACTCCTCTTCTCATGATACTGGAGGATTTGCAGGATCCGGGAAATCTGGGAACCATTATTCGTACCGGAGAGGGGGCAGGGGTAACCGGAGTAATTCTCAGCAGGACGTCGGTAGATGTGTACAATCCCAAGGTGATTCGTTCTACTATGGGTTCCATATATCGGATGCCGGTTTTATATGTGGATTCCATTGCAGAAGAGGTACTTCCTCTGCTAAAGGAACGAGAAATCAGAACTTATGCGGCGCATTTAAAAGGCAAACATACCTATGACAGAGAAAACTATGAAAAAGGAACGGCATTTTTGATAGGGAATGAAGGAAATGGACTTACCGATGAACTGACAGCTCAGGCAGATGCGCTTATCCGTATTCCCATGGAGGGAAGTGTGGAATCCTTAAATGCTGCCATGGCTTCCGGAATTTTGATGTATGAGGCCAGCAGACAGCGTAGGAACATAAATTGAATATAAAATATAAAAAATAGCGAATGTTTTGACATATTCGCTATTTTTTATGCCTTGTCCCACCAAATCCTGTAAAATATTACAAAAAATACCGGGTTGACAAACAAATGTAACCTTGATAGAATAAGTTTGTAACAAAACTTAATAAATCTGTAACAAATATGAAATGACAGACTTATCAGGAGGTTATAGTTCAATGAAAGAAAGAACAAAGAAACTTTTGGCATGTGCAGGTACAGTGGGAGTTATGACAATTATGACAACTATTCCGGCCATGGCGGCAACCATAGACTGGAATGATAAAGCGGCGGCAGATGTGAATACATATGCCAATATCCGTAAAAGTGCTGATATAAATTCCGAAAGGGTAGGAATGCTTCCGGCAGGAGCGGTTGTTTCTGTTGTGGGAGAAGAAAATGGATGGATTCAGGTGGAATCAGGGGAGATTTCAGGATATATCCGTGAGGACTTGCTGGTGTCAGGGGAAGAGGCACAGCAGCTTTTTGAATCTGTATACGGAGACAGCGAACTGGTAGGGGCAGAGCCTCTGGCAGCAGCAGAGACGGCAGCGCCTGTCAGTCAGCAGGCGGTATCCGTATCCGATGCAGATCTGGATTTAATGGCAGCCATTATTGAATGTGAGGCTGGGGGAGAGTCTTACGAGGGAAAAATCGGTGTGGGAGCAGTCATTATGAATCGTATCCGCAGCAGCCAGTTCCCCAATACACTGTCCGAGGTTATTTATCAGAGCGGACAGTTTACACCGGCATCCACCGGAAAGCTGGCGTCCGTTTTAAGCCGGGGAGCCAGACAGGACTGCTATGATGCAGCAAGAGATGTGTTTGCAGGCGCCAATACCATCGGAGACCGCCTCTTCTTCCATGCGGGAAGCGGAAATGGTCTTACCATTGGAAATCAGACATTTTACTAAAATTCAGAAAGAGGAGCTGCTGGTTAATACAGCGGCTCCTCTGATTTTTTTCGACGCTCCAGACCGTCTAACATACGGTCATATTCAATGGCAGCCAGTTGGGATACCACAAATTTGCCGTGGTCATTTAAGAGGCGGTATTTGCGGATAAGTTCAAATTCTTCTTCCGTAAGACCGTTTCTGTTTTTTCTGAGTGTTTCGATATTGATAAAATCCTGATACAGATAATTTGCGTCACAGTCCAGTGCAGTGATGATGCGGCTTAGTTTTTCCGGATTCGGATAGGTCCGTTCCAGTTCGTAGCCGCTGATGGTCTGCTTGGATACGCCGATTTTTTCAGCCAGCTGGGTGCTGGACATGCGGAGTTCTGCACGCCTGTCTTTGATTCTTTTGCCAAATCCCATAATATGTCCTGCTTTCTCGTATTTTTTATAAGTATAGTACGAAAAATGTTGTATGTCAACGAAGACTATTGACAAAAAATGGAAATTCATATACTATCTTACTTATTGCGCATTGTATAAAATATACAAAAATGAGTTTTGGGGAGGACAGAAACTTGGAATGTAATTACGAAGAAGAAATTCTTCTTCTTTTAGATAAAGTGAAGTCTGACAGGATATTGGAAATTATTTATCATTTTTTAGCCGGAATAATTTTGCCTGGATAACGAAAAAAAACGTTGTTATTTTCAGAATATTAGGATATAATAAGGTAACAAATCAGTAGAAACTTTACTGGTGTAGAGAACTGATAAAGGAGAAGGTGAGAGAATGGCAGGAATACCAATATCGGTTTTGTGGCTTGCAGTTCTGGCGGTGCTTCTTGTAATTGAAATCGCCACACTGGGTCTGACGACTATCTGGTTTGCCGGAGGTGCACTGATTGCTTTTCTGGTTTCCCTGGCAGGAGGACCGCTGTGGCTGCAGATTACTCTTTTTCTGATAGTATCAGTGGTATTGCTGTTGTTTACAAGGCCACTGGCACTCAAGTACATGAATAAAGGGGTGGAAAAGACAAACGTGGACAGCATACCGGGGAAAAGCGGCATTGTAACCCAGGGCATTGACAATTTAAAAGCCATGGGAAGGGTGACCGTAAACGGTATGGAATGGACGGCAAGGTCCAAGGACGGCAGCCTGATTGAAGAAGGAAAGGTTGTCCGGGTTTATGGTGTGGAAGGTGTAAAACTTATTGTAGAGGAGGATAAATAGTATGTTTGGTATCGTAGTATTTGTGATTTTTATTGTCATTGTATTGATGATTGCAGCATCCTGTATCCGTATTGTTCCTCAGGCGCATGCGCTGATTGTGGAACGTCTTGGAATGTATAAGGACACCTGGGGTACGGGACTTCACATTAAAATGCCTTTTGTAGACCGTATTGCAAAACGGGTGAATTTAAAGGAACAGGTTGTGGATTTTGCGCCACAGCCGGTGATTACAAAGGATAATGTTACCATGCGAATTGACACGGTAGTGTTTTTCCAGATTACAGACCCAAGACTGTTTACTTACGGTGTGGAAAATCCTATTATGGCAATCGAGAATTTGACAGCAACTACTCTGCGTAATATCATCGGTGATATGGAACTGGATGCAACTCTTACATCCAGAGAAATTATCAATACCAAAATGCGCGCGTCTCTGGATGTGGCTACAGACCCATGGGGTATTAAGGTAAACCGTGTGGAATTAAAGAATATTATTCCTCCGGCTGCAATCCAGGAAGCCATGGAGAAACAGATGAAGGCGGAGCGTGAACGCCGTGAAGCCATTCTGAAAGCAGAAGGTGAGAAGAAATCCACCATTCTTGTGGCCGAAGGTAAGAAAGAATCTGCAATTCTGGACGCAGAAGCAGAAAAACAGGCTGCGATTCTTCGTGCTGAAGCAGAAAAAGAGAAGATGATTAAAGAGGCAGAAGGTCAGGCAGAAGCGATTTTGAAGGTGCAGCAGGCCAAGGCAGATGGTATCCGCTTTATTAAAGAGGCGGGAGCAGACCAGAGCGTATTGACGCTGAAAAGCCTGGAAGCCTTTGCGCAGGCCGCAGACGGCAAGGCAACAAAGATTATCATTCCTTCGGATATTCAGGGAATTGCAGGGCTTGCTACTTCTTTAGTGGAAGTTGCCAAGGACGCAAAAAAGGAATAATATAAAATCAGCGAGGGGGCTGCTGCAGAGATGCAACAGCCTTTTTCTGTATTTATGAAAACGGTGAGGTGAGGATATGGAAGCCAGAATAGACCTTACAAAAGAATATGGATTGGTGCTGGAGGGCGGAGGCGCCAAGGGTGCTTATCAGATCGGCGCCTGGAAAGCCTTAAAAGAGGCAGGAGTAAAGATTAAGGGAATTGCGGGAACCAGCGTAGGGGCTCTTAATGGTGCGCTTATCTGCATGGGAGACATAGAGACAGCGGAAAATCTGTGGAAAAACATTTCTTATTCCAAAATCATGTCTGTAGACGATGAGGTTGTGGAGAAGGTTTTTCAGCATAAGAAAATCAGCAGAGAGGAACTGCGGGGCATGACAGAGCGCCTTGCAGGAGGCGGACTGGACGTTACGCCTTTAAAAGAACTTATAGCGCAGAGTATAGATGAAGAAAAAATACAGAATTCTCCCATAGATTTATATGTGCTTACCTTCAGCGTGGATGAGTTCCGGGAGTTGGACATTGATATCAAAGAGGCGGAGCCGGAGCTGATTAAAGATTATCTTCTGGCCAGTGCCTATGTGTTTCCTATTTTTAAGAACGAAAAGCTGCACGGAAAGACTTATATAGACGGGGGCGCTATTAACAATGTGCCTCTGGGCTCTCTGATTCAGCGGGAATATAAGGATATCATTGTCATACGGATTTTTGGAATCGGGAGAGAGAAAAAGGTGAAAATTCCGGAAGATACCACGGTGTACACGGTAGCGCCGGGGGTAAATCTGGGAAATATTCTGGATTTTAATCCAAAGATGAGTAAACGAAATATGGAGCGCGGGTATTATGACACCATGCGTATGCTTTACGGACTGGCAGGAAAAATATATTATATTGATGAACAGGAAGAAGAGTGTTATTATTTAAAGCAACTGACAGAGTTGAGCGGTGACATTTATCTGTATCTGGCAGAGGAATTTAAGCTGGATACGGGAGAAAAGAGGAGACTACGGAATCTGACAGAGATTATTCTGCCGGTAATTGCAGAGGAGTTGAAGCTTCCCAAGGACTGGAGTTACAGGGAATTATATCTTTCCATGCTGGAAGCGGCGGCCAGGCTGTGCAGAATCCGCAAATATAAGATTTACACCTTAAAAGAACTGCAGGACAGGGTAAAAGAGAAACTGCAGAAGCTGAAAGGACAGGGAGCAGCGCCTTTTATGCAGATTGTATCCGGAGATACACTGTTGTAAAAGGTTTATGTTATAAAGAGAGAAATACAGGGAGGGACCTAAAATGGATTTAAAAGGACGCAACTTTTTGACACTGAAGGATTTTACAAAGGAAGAAATTGAGTATTTACTGGATTTGTCCGCGGATTTGAAGAAAAAGAAAAAAGAAGGTGTTCTTACAGATACGCTGAAAGGCAAGAACATTGCTTTGATTTTTGAGAAAAACAGTACAAGAACACGCTGTTCTTTTGAGACGGCAGCCCATGATTTGGGAATGGGCACTACATATTTGGACCCTAAAAGTTCCCAGATTGGAAAAAAGGAGAGCATTAAAGATACTGCCAGAGTTCTGGGCAGGATTTACGATGGAATTGAGTACAGAGGCTTTGGACAGGAAATCGTGGAGGAACTGGCAAAATATGCAGGTGTTCCGGTATGGAATGGGCTGACGAATGAATACCACCCTACACAGATGCTGGCAGACCTTTTGACCATTAAAGAGCACTTGGGCCGAGTGGAAGGTGTGAAGCTGGTGTATATGGGAGATGCCCGCTATAATATGGGAAATTCGCTGATGGTACTTTGTTCCAAAATGGGCATGCACTTTGTAGCCTGTGCGCCGAAAAAATATTTCCCTAATGAAAAACTGGTACAGGAATGCAGAGGATTTGCAGAGAAATCCGGCGGGACGATTACGCTTACCGAAGATGTGGAGGCAGGGACTAAGGACGCAGACGTTATCTGCACAGACGTATGGGTTTCCATGGGAGAACCGGATGAAGTGTGGGAAGAGCGTATTCGGGAGCTGACTCCTTATAAGGTGACAAAACAGGTTATGGAAAATGCAGGGGAACAGGCGATTTTCCTTCACTGTCTGCCTGCTTTTCATGATTTGGAAACCGTTATCGGAAAAGAAATGGGAGAGCGGTTTGGAATTACCGACATGGAAGTTACGGATGAAGTGTTTGAATCTCCCCAGTCTGTGGTCTTTGATGAGGCGGAAAACAGAATGCATACCATTAAGGCTGTTATGGCAGCCACTTTAGGAGCGTGAATGTCATGACACAGGAAAGCATGGAACGGGTGCTTCACACAGAGTGGATGGCAGAGAAAATTTTCTGGAGGAACAGTGTGGATTCTACGCTTACCTGGGCAAAGGAAGAGGCGGATTTCTGTCTTGGAGAAAATTTGAAGAGCGCCCTTTTCCTTGCCGATAAACAGACAGCAGGAAAAGGACGCCTTGGGCGGGTGTGGAATTCTCCGGCAGGTGAAAATGTCTATATGACGCTTTTGCTTTTGAAGCCGCCGGTAGAACCTGTGAAAGCCTCGTCCCTGACTCTGGTTATGGGACTTTCTGTAGCCCAGGCGGTCCGGGATATAACCGGGATTTCGGCGGGGATTAAATGGCCCAATGATGTTGTAGCAGCGGGAAAGAAAATCTGCGGGATTCTCACAGAGATGAAAATTCGGGGAGAGAAAGCGGAATATGTCAGCATTGGTGTGGGTATAAATATGAACCAGAGGGAATTTCCGGAAGAATTGCAGGATAAGGCCACATCGCTGGCTCTTGAGTTGGGATGTGAGGTTGTCCGGGAAGAAATTACGGCCGGAGTCGTGGAAAGATTTGAAAAAAACTATGAACTTTTTCTGGAAAAGCAGGATTTGCAGTCTTTAAGGGAAGAATATGAAAGGCTTCTGCTGAATAAAGACCGGCAGGTGCGGATACTGGAAAAAGAGAAAGAGAGCATAGGAATTGCCAGAGGTATTACGCCTGCGGGAGAACTTCTGGTGGAGGACGAAAATGGAGCAGTGCGGCAGGTACTCTCAGGAGAAGTTTCCGTGAGAGGGCTGTACAGCTATGTGTAAAGGGAGAATGAGATGTACAAGGATAAGGTAGTGCTGTGCGGCGCAAGCGCCTATGAACAGAAGTATTATTTTAATGAGGATTTTGCCTCACTTCCCCAGTCCATACAGGACGAACTGCATATTATGTGTGTACTGTATACAGAGGAAATCGGGGGGATTCTGACTTTGGAGTTTGACGAGGAGGGAAATCTGCAGTTTCAGGTGGAGTCCCTGGAAGCAGACGCCATGTTTGATGAAATCGGCAGTGTGCTGAAAATTAAGGATTTACAGAATAAGAAGAAAGAACTGCTGGAGTCTCTGGAATTATACTACAGGGTATTTTTCCTGGGAGAGGAGGTTGAGGAATAGGATATGCTGTTAGTAATTGATGTGGGAAATACGCATATTACGCTGGGTGTGTTTGATAAAAAAGAATTGCTGGGAACCTTCCGTATGACTACCAGGCAGAGCCGGACTTCTGATGAATACGGAATTCTCATGTGCAATATGCTGGAATACAGAGGGATTGCAAAGGACAAGATTGAGGACGTAATTATCAGTTCTGTAGTGCCGGATGTCATGCATTCCCTGACCAGCAGTGTGATTAAATACTTTGACCGGAAACCTTTAAATGTAGGGCCGGGATGTAAGACGGGAATCCGCATTACGGCCGTGAATCCCAAGGAAGTAGGGGCAGACCGGATTGTGGATGCAGTGGCGGCGTATGAAAGATACGGCGGTCCGGTGTTGGTGCTGGATTTCGGAACGGCCACAACTTATGATTTGATTGGTGAGGACGGCAGCTTTGAGGCGGGCATTACGTCTCCGGGTATTGAAATCAGTGCAAAAGCTTTATGGCAGGATGCGGCCAAGCTTCCTAAGATTGCCATTGAAAAGCCGAAATCCATTCTGGCAAAGGAAACAATCAGCAGTATGCAGGCAGGTCTGGTGTATGGCTATATTGGACAGGTGGAATATATTGTAAAAAAGGTAAAGGAAGAATCCGGGCTTGAAAATATGAAGGTAGTAGCCACAGGCGGTTTGGGAAAAATTATTGCAGATGAGACAGACTGCATTGATGTGTATGATTCTCAGCTTACTCTGGAAGGGCTGCGGATTATTTACGAAAAAACGAAGAAAAGCAGAGGTTAAGATGAAACTTAGGATAGGAAAGGTAACTCTTGAGAATAATCTGATACTGGCGCCCATGGCAGGAGTAACGGACCTGCCATTTCGTTTGCTGTGCAAGGAACAGGGTGCGGGGCTTATCTGTACGGAAATGGTCAGTGCAAAAGCCATACACTTTCAGAATAAAAATACAGAAAGCCTTATGGAGATTGAGGAGAGAGAAAGGCCGGTGTCTTTGCAGATTTTCGGTTCAGAGCCGGATTTGATGGCAGAGATAGCCAAGCGGATTGAGCACCGGAATTTTGATATTCTGGACATTAACATGGGCTGCCCGGTGCCCAAGGTAGTAAACAACGGAGAGGGGTCAGCTCTGATGAAAAAACCGGAGTTGGTTCATGAAATTGTATACAAGGTATCCCACGCCATTGAGAAGCCTGTAACTGTAAAGATAAGAAAAGGTTTTACAGAGGATGCTGTCAATGCAGTGGAAATTGCGAAAATTGCAGAAGAGGCGGGAGCAGCCGCTGTTGCAGTACACGGCAGAACCAGGGAGCAGTACTATGCAGGGCAGGCGGACTGGGATATTATCCGCCAGGTGAAGGAAGCAGTGTCCATTCCGGTCATTGGAAACGGAGATGTGGATTCTCCCCAAAAAGCGGAGGCTCTGGTGAGGGAGACAGGATGCGACGGTATTATGATAGGAAGGGCTGTACAGGGAAACCCCTGGCTGTTTTCCCGAATTCTCCATTATCAGGAGACGGGAGAGCTTCTGCCGCCGCCATCCATGGAAGAGGTAAAGGATATGATGCTGCGTCATGCAAAAATGCAGCTGGAATATAAAGGCGTTTATACCGGTATGCGGGAAATGCGCAAGCATGTGGCCTGGTACACTTCGGGAATGCCGCATTCTGCCTCTGTGCGCAGGCAGGTAAATGAAGTGGAAAGCTATGCACAGCTGGAGGAACTGGTGAGCCGGATGTAGAAGAATACTTTCAAAAATGGGGATTTTGCCAATTTTGCCCCTGATTTTAGGAAGAAAGGGCTATTTGGCTTGACATCTGCATATCTATTATTTATAATATTATGACTGTTAAGTAGCGGTATTTATGTGGACAGGGCTTTTTTAATCCCTGGATTCCATTATGAATATATGAGAAAGGGTGTAGAATTAAAATGGAAGAAAAGAAAACAATACTGACGTATGCGGGACTGACAAAACTGGAAGAAGAATTACATGACTTAAAAGTCGTTCGGAGAAAAGAAGTAGCAGAAAAAATCAAAGAGGCAAGAGAACAGGGTGACTTATCTGAAAATGCAGAATACGATGCAGCAAAAGATGAGCAGAGAGATATTGAGGCCAGAATTGAAGAAATCGAAAAAATTCTGAAAAATGCCGAAGTTGTAGTAGAAGATGAAGTAGACCTGGACAAAATCAGTGTTGGCTGTAAAGTAAAGGTTTATGATGTGGAATTTGAGGAAGAAATTGAGTTTAAAATCGTAGGCTCTACAGAGGCCAACAGCCTGGAGGGTAAAATTTCCAATGAATCACCGGTTGGAAAGGCGCTTATCGGTGCAAGGAAAGGTGAAACCGTTTCCGTAGAAATGCCGGCAGGCACTATGGAATACAAGGTTCTTGAAATCGAAAGAAATATTTAAGGATACCAGACAAATAAACGTAAGGAGTGTGTACAAAGTGGCAGAACAGCAGAAGAAAGCACAGGAACAGGACTTGAACCAGTTATTAAAGGTACGCCGTGAGAAGCTGTCCCAGCTTCAGGAGGAAGGAAGAGACCCGTTCCAGATTACCAAGTATGATGTGACTCATCACAGTATGGAAGTGAAAAATGCCTTTGAAGAATTAGAAGGCAAGAGCGTTTCCCTGGCAGGACGTATGATGTCCAAGCGTGTTATGGGAAAAGCTTCTTTTTGCAGTATTCAGGATTTACAGGGTGCAATTCAGTCTTATGTAGCAAGAGATAATATAGGGGAAGATTCCTATAAAGACTTCAAAAAAATGGATATTGGTGACATTGTAGGCATTAAGGGTGAGGTGTTTAAGACAAAAACCGGTGAAATTTCCATCCATGCCACAGAAGTGACACTGCTTTCCAAGAGTTTAAATCCTCTTCCGGAAAAATTCCACGGCCTGACAAACACAGACCTGCGTTACCGTCAGAGATATGTGGATTTGATTATGAACGAAGATGTAAAGGAAACTTTTATCAAGCGTTCTAAAATCATTGCAAGTATTCGTCACTATTTAAACGGACAGGGATTCCTGGAAGTGGAAACTCCTATGCTGGTAGCCAATGCCGGCGGTGCGGCAGCGCGTCCTTTTGAAACACATTTCAATGCGTTGGATGAGGACTTTAAGCTGCGTATTTCTCTGGAACTGTATCTGAAGAGACTGATTGTAGGCGGTATGGAGCGAGTATACGAAATCGGACGTGTATTCCGTAACGAAGGTCTGGACACCAGACACAATCCGGAATTTACTTTAATGGAATTATATCAGGCTTACACGGATTACCACGGCATGATGGACTTGACGGAAAATCTGTACCGTCATGTGGCGCAGGAAGTTCTGGGCACAACAAAAATCAGCTACAATGGCGTGGAAATGGATTTAGGAAAGCCATTTGAACGTATCACTATGGTAGACGCGGTTAAGAAATATGCAGGTGTGGACTTTAACGAGATTCATACACTGAAAGAAGCCAGAGCTGTGGCAAAGGAACATCATGTAGAGTACGAAGAACGCCATAAAAAGGGCGATATTCTGTCTCTGTTCTTTGAAGAGTTTGCAGAAGAGCATTTGATTCAGCCAACCTTTGTTATGGACCACCCAATCGAGATTTCTCCGCTGACTAAGAAGAAACCGGAAAATCCGGAATATACAGAGAGATTTGAGTTCTTTATGAACGGCTGGGAAATGGCAAACGCTTACTCTGAACTCAATGACCCTATTGACCAGAGAGAGAGATTTAAAGCACAGGAAGAACTGTTGGCTCAGGGTGATGAAGAAGCCAATACCACAGATGAAGACTTTCTGCATGCACTGGAAATCGGTATGCCACCTACAGGCGGTATCGGCTTCGGTATCGACAGAATGGTTATGTTACTGACAGATTCTGCAGCAATTCGTGATGTTCTGGCCTTCCCGACAATGAAGTCCCAGGGCGCTTCCAAGAACGAGGCGAACAATGCGGCACAGACTGCACCTGCAGCAAAAGCGGTTGCAGAAACAGTAGCAGAAGCTGCACCGGTTAAGGTTGAGATTGACTTTTCCAACGTAGAAGTAGAGCCGTTGTTTGAGGATATGGTGGATTTTGAAACTTTCAGCAAATCTGATTTCAGAGCTGTGAAAGTAAAAGAATGTGAGGCAGTGCCGAAGAGCAAGAAACTGCTGAAATTTGTGTTGGATGACGGAAGCGGCGAAGACCGTGTGATTCTGTCAGGTATCCATGATTATTATGAACCGGAAGAACTGGTAGGCAAAACGCTGATTGCTATTACAAACCTTCCGCCGCGTAAGATGATGGGTATCGATTCCTGTGGTATGATTATTTCTGCAACTCACCTGGTAGAGGGAAGAGAAGGACTGAATGTTCTGATTGTGGATGATAAGATTCCGGCAGGAGCAAAGTTGTACTAAGAGATTAAAAAACTTTTAATTTTGACAACAAAATGGATTGCTGAGGGCGCTTTTCGAGAGAGAAATCTTTCAAAAAGTGCCCTTTTAATGATGTTATATTTTAGAAACTATAAATGAGCAATTTCGTGATTTTGCATAAAAGAAAGACACCTTACCTCGATTTGCTGTATCCTGAAAATGATTAATTTAACATTTTCAGCATTGTGGACGATAACAATCCGAATAAAAATGGACGTAAGGATTCAAAAACAATTGCGGCCCTGGTAAATGAAGGCGGATTTTTATATCCATATATACCAACAGGTATTTGTGCGGAAATTCAAAGTCTTTTTAATCCCCGGCTTCAAACCCAGGAAGAAATCACACGAATCAAGAACCGTATTGCAAGATGGTTTAGTGTCTATTTTTCGGAAATAAAAGACGTTTATAAAAAGCAGGATTCTGTGAGTGGTCTCATGGTATTGAAGGTGGCACCACGGACACAAGATATCGTTCATGATATTGACGGCCATATGTTTGGATATAAAGATGAGGAACTTATACCCTTTGAATACAATTTGGCGTATTTATCCCTGTTATACGTCTGCACAGTACCAATTGTTCCTTTAACAGCAAAGAACCATGGAGATTTGGCAGGGAAACGGAACGCATTATGACCACATTCCTGCAGCTTCGGCACCGTATGCTTCCCTATTTGTATACCATGAATCATAGAAGCTATGAAGAAGATATACCTTTGATACTTCCTTTATACTATGAATATCCGGAAGAAGAACAGGCGTATATCCATGGAAATGAATATTACTTTGGAAATATTACAGTGTACAGAGACAAAGAAACACTGCCGGTTTTGGCAAAAGCGGGTACGATTCTGCCGATGACAGACCAGATAAAAAATCAGGTTGAAAAGGAAATCTTTGAATTCCTGGACCAAGCAGAGATGTCTTATGAAGAAAAAGAACATATTTACAATGAGGTTTTAAAATAGAGAGAACTGCCGATTCTGATTTCTCAGTTAAATGCGATGGAGATAGACAGGGATATTATGGGAGTACTGCTGGAAATCTTAACGGCATATTAAAAAATTTAAGTTGATTTAGGCGGATAAAAAGCAAATCCCCTTAAGCGGAATGAGATATTGTCTTATCCGTTTAAGGGGATTTTTTGATAAAAAAGCTTGACAGTATTGTGTTTTTTTACTATCATAAAATAACGCAATGCGTATAAAAGGAGGAATAGTGTGAGTCGAGGAAAAGAAGTAAAAGAGTTAAGAGAGCAGATGGGAATGAATCGCAGAGAGTTTTGCGATTATTTTGGAATTCCATATCGTACTGTGCAGGATTGGGAAGCGGAGAAAAGAGAATTGCCAGATTATGTATTACGATTGTTAAAGTATCGTGCTGAAAGAGAAAAAATAGTACATAGGGAATAGGATGATTTTATGGAGGGTAGGATTCATGGGAAAAGATATGGAAAATTACAGCGAAGAAATATTTGAAAATATAAAACATATAAACGAGTACGGGCAGGAATTCTGGTATGCAAGGGAACTCCGAGAAGTATTAAACTATACACAATGGAGACGATTTAAAGAAACAATTGATAGAGCGAAAGAAGCATGTAAAAAAAGTGGAAATGAAGTAAATGATCATTTTGCCGGCGTTGGCAAAATGATAAATTTAGCTAAAGGGGCGGTACGAGAAGTTGAAGATTATATGCTTACACGTTATGCATGTTATCTAATCGTGATGAATGGAGATTCCCGTAAAGAAGTGATTGCATTAGGGCAGACATATTTCGCCGTGAAGACCAGACAGCAGGAAAACTCAGGCGGGACCAGGTGACAGGAAAGAAAGAGGCCGGAGATGTTCATTTTCAAGTCGGCCAAAAGGTACGCCAGACAATAGCTGAATTAGGAGGGACAATGCCTGAAAATCTGCCCACGCCACAGAAAGGTATTAAGCAGATTGAAAGGGAAGAGGCGAAAAGAATAGAGAAAACAGAGTAAACACTCCTGCGGAATGAGATATTATCTTATCTGTTTAAGGGGATTTGTATGTGACCTTTTTCAAGTTGATATGAATACTTATATCTTTCCCTCCAATCCCTCTTGACAACCCCCAAACACACTCAGTATAATAAGAACTATACTGAAAAACCAAGACGGAGACAGTATTTCACTGACAGAAGCCGCACAATCTCTTGTTTTACCAGATATGGTTTCTGCATGCAAACGTTATAGAGAGCCGGAGATGGTGGAAATCCGGTACCAGTAGCAGTGAAAGAAAATCACTCCTGAGTTGCTATCTGAATCCAGTAGGAGATGCCGGGCTTCCTCCGTTAAAGGGAACGCATATTAAGACAGAAATGTTGTGTATGTTGTAAGAGGTGGTATAACGACAGCGTATTTGCTCTCGTCCTGTTACAGGACGGGAGTTTTTTGTTTTCAGTCAATCAAGAGAGGAGAAAAATCATGTATCAGAAAGTTACTACAGACCTGAATTTTGTAGAGCGCGAAAAGAATGTTGAAAAATTCTGGAAGGACAATGACATTTTCAAAAAAAGTATGGAGCAGAGAAAAGAAGGAGAAACGTATACCTTCTATGATGGACCGCCGACTGCAAACGGAAAACCGCATATCGGTCATGTGCTTACCCGTGTTATCAAGGATATGATTCCCAGATACCGCACTATGAAGGGCAAAATGGTTCCGAGAAAAGCAGGATGGGATACCCACGGACTTCCGGTAGAACTGGAAGTAGAGAAACTGCTGGGTCTGGACGGAAAAGAGCAGATTGAAGAATACGGTCTGATTCCGTTTATTGATAAATGTAAGGAAAGCGTATGGAAATACAAAGGGATGTGGGAAGATTTTTCCTCTACCGTTGGTTTCTGGGCAGATATGGACAATCCGTACGTTACTTACCATGATGATTATATTGAATCCGAATGGTGGGCTTTAAAAGAAATCTGGAACAAAAACCTGCTGTACAAAGGATTTAAAATCGTACCTTATTGTCCGCGCTGCGGAACTCCGCTGTCTGCCCAGGAGGTGGCACAGGGCTATAAAGATGTAAAAGAACGTTCCGCTATTGCCCGTTTTAAAGTAAAAGACGAAGACGCATACATTCTGGCATGGACCACAACCCCTTGGACACTGCCTTCTAACGTGGCGCTCTGCGTAAACCCGGAAGAACAGTATGTAAAGGTAAAAGCAGCAGACGGATATACCTATTACATGGCAGAAGCCCTTCTGGATACGGTTCTTGGTTCTCTGGAAAGAGAAGAAGGAACACCGGCGTACGAAGTTCTGGAAACTTATGTGGGAAAAGATTTGGAATATAAAGAATACGAACCATTATATAATTTCAAGAAGCTGGATAAGAAAGCGCATTACGTTGTCTGCGATACCTATGTAACCCTGACAGACGGTACCGGTGTGGTTCATATTGCGCCTGCATTCGGTGAAGATGACAGCAAGGTGGGAAGAAAATACGACCTTCCGTTCCTGCAGTTGGTTGACGAAAAAGGTGAAATGACAAAAGAAACCAAATGGGCAGGTACGTTCTGTAAGAAAGCGGACCCGGAAGTTTTGAAAGATTTGGACGAGAGAGGACTGCTTTTCTCCGCACCGAAATTTGAACACAGCTATCCCCACTGCTGGAGATGTGATACTCCGCTGATTTATTATGCAAGAGAATCCTGGTTTATCAAGATGACGGCGGTAAAAGACGACTTAATCCGCAACAACAACACCATTAACTGGATTCCGGAAAGTATTGGAAAAGGCCGTTTCGGCGACTGGCTGGAAAACGTACAGGACTGGGGTATCAGCCGTAACCGTTACTGGGGAACGCCGCTGAACGTATGGGAATGTGAATGCGGACATATGCATGCCATCGGCAGCAGACAGGAACTCTTTGAAATGAGCGGAAACGAAGCAGCAAAAACCGTAGAGCTGCACAGACCGTACATTGACGAAATTACCATGCCTTGTCCGAAATGCGGCAAGACCATGCACCGTGTACCGGAAGTGATTGACTGCTGGTTTGACTCCGGCGCTATGCCGTTTGCACAGCACCACTATCCATTTGAAAACAAAGAATTGTTTGAGCAGCAGTTCCCGGCAGATTTTATTTCTGAAGCTGTAGACCAGACAAGAGGCTGGTTCTACTCTCTGCTGGCAGAATCTACGCTGCTGTTTAACAAAGCACCTTACAAAAATGTTATTGTGCTGGGTCATGTACAGGACGAAAACGGACAGAAAATGAGTAAATCCAAGGGAAATGCCGTAGACCCCTTTGACGCACTGGAAAAATACGGCGCTGATGCAATCCGCTGGTACTTCTATGTGAACAGCGCGCCATGGCTTCCAAACCGTTTCCATGGAAAAGCTGTGCAGGAAGGACAGCGTAAATTTATGGGCACACTTTGGAATACTTACGCATTCTTTGTTCTGTATGCCAATATTGACGAATTTGACGCAACCAAATATACACTGGAATACGAGAAGCTTCCGGTTATGGACAAATGGCTGCTGTCCAAGCTAAATACAGTAGTAAAAGCGGTTGATGAAAACCTGGCTGGTTACAAGATTCCGGAAACGGCCAGAGCGCTGCAGGAATTTGTAGATGATATGAGTAACTGGTATGTCAGAAGAAGCCGTGAACGTTTCTGGGCCAAAGGTATGGAACAGGATAAGATTAACGCTTATATGACTCTGTACACCGCCCTTGTAACCATTTCCAAAGCGGCTGCGCCTATGGTTCCGTTTATGACAGAAGATATTTACCAGAACCTGGTGAGAAGTCTGGATAAAAATGCACCGGAAAGTATTCATCTGTGTGACTTCCCGGAAGTGAAGGAAGAATGGATTGATAAAGAGCTGGAAGAAAACATGGACGATTTGCTGAAAGTGGTTGTTATGGGACGCGCCTGCAGAAATGCGGCAAACATTAAGAACCGTCAGCCAATCGGAAAGATGTTTGTAAAAGCGCCGTTTGTGCTTTCTGACTTCTATAAAGATATTATTACAGACGAATTGAATGTAAAAGAAATGGAATTCACAGATGATGTGAGAAGCTTTACTTCCTATACATTCAAACCGCAGTTAAAGACCGTGGGCCCGAAATACGGCAAGTTCCTGGGCGGTATCAAAACAGCATTGGCGGACCTGGACGGCAACAAGGCTATGGATGAACTGAAAGCTCAGGGCGAATTGAAGCTGCATGTAGATGGTGAGGAAATCGTGCTTCTGGAAAGTGATTTGCTCATTGATATGGCGCAGATGGAAGGCTATGTTTCCGAAAATGACAACGATATTACGGTTGTACTGGATGCAAACCTGACCCCGGAACTGATTGAAGAAGGTTTTGTAAGAGAAATCATCAGCAAAATTCAGACTATGCGTAAGGAAGCAGGTTTTGAAGTTATGGATAAAATCCGGGTATCACTTGCGGATAACCAGGTAATTGAGGGAATCTTCCGTGTACATGAAAAACAAATCAAAGCAGAAGTTCTGGCTGAGGAAGTTGTATATAACGAAGTAAAAGGTTATACAAAGGATTGGAAAATTAACGCAGAAGGTGTAAAATTAGGGGTGGAAAAAATTTCATAACTTTCGCTAGGAGGAAAATAGTGATGTTGGATAATCATTTCAAGAAAGAGAAATTCAAAAAAAGCGTTAAAGAAAATGTAAAAATGCTTTATAGAAAAACCATTGATGAGGCTACTCAGGAACAGGTTTTTCAGGCAGTCTCTCTTGCTGTTAAAGACGTAATTATTGACAACTGGCTTCTCACGCAGAAACAGTATGAAAAAGATGACCCGAAAATCGTTTATTATCTGTCCATGGAATTTTTGATGGGACGCGCGCTGGGCAACAACCTGATTAACCTGTGTGCGTATAAGGAAGTAAAAGAAGCTTTAGATGAGCTTGGATTTGACTTAAATGTAATTGAAGACCAGGAGCCGGATCCGGCTCTTGGAAACGGCGGTCTGGGAAGACTGGCTGCCTGTTTCCTGGATTCTCTGGCCACGCTGGGATATTGTGCGTATGGCTGTGGTATCCGTTACCACTATGGTCTGTTCAAACAGAAAATCGAAAATGGTTATCAGGTAGAGGTGCCGGATAACTGGTTAAAAGACGGTTACCCATTTGAACTGCGCCGTCCGGAATATGCCAAAGAAGTGAAATTCGGCGGCTATGTAAGAGTGGAATATGACCCGGCTACGGGCAAGAATCACTTTATTCAGGAGGGATACCAGTCTGTAAGAGCCATTCCTTACGATATGCCAATCGTGGGATACAACAATCAGATTGTGAACACCCTTCGTATCTGGGACGCAGAAGCGGTCAATGACTTCCAGTTAGACCTGTTTGACAAGGGAGAATATCATAAAGCAGTAGAGCAGGAAAACCTGGCAAAGAATATTGTGGAAGTGCTGTATCCAAATGATAACCATTATGCAGGAAAAGAGCTGCGTTTAAAACAGCAGTATTTCTTCATTTCCGCAAGTATTCAGGCTGCCATTGAGAAGTTTAAGAAATCGCACAGCGACCTGCACGATTTGCCGAAAAAGGTAACTTTCCAGTTAAACGATACGCATCCGACTATGACTGTTGCAGAATTAATGCGTATTCTGGTGGACGAGGAGGGCATGTCCTGGGAAGACGCGTGGGACATTACCACCCATACCTGCGCTTATACAAACCATACCATTATGGCAGAAGCGCTGGAAAAATGGCCTATCGAGCTGTTTTCTAAGCTGCTTCCTCGTGTATATCAGATTATTGAGGAGATTAACCGCAGATTCCTTCTGGAAATCCAGGCAAAATATCCGGGTGACCAGGAAAAAATCCGTAAAATGGCAATCATTTATGATGGTCAGGTGAAAATGGCACATCTTGCCATTGCAGGCGGATATTCTGTAAACGGTGTGGCAAAGCTGCATACGGAAATTCTGGAAAAACAGGAATTGAGAGATTTCTATGAGATGTATCCGGAAAAATTCAATAATAAGACAAACGGTATTACCCAGAGACGTTTCCTGCTTCACGGAAATCCTCTGCTGGCAGACTGGATTACGGACCACATTGGAGATGGATGGATTACCAGCCTTCCGGAACTGGAAAAATTAAAGGTTTATGCAGACGACAAGAAGGCGCAGCAGGAATTTATGAACATCAAGCACCAGAACAAGGTGCGGCTGGCAAAATATATTCTGGAGCACAATGGCATTGAAGTGAATCCAAATTCTATTTTTGATGTGCAGGTGAAGAGACTTCATGAGTACAAACGCCAGCTGATGAATATTCTGCATGTAATGTACCTGTACAATAAGATTAAGGAACATCCGGAAATGCCGTTCTATCCGAGAACCTTTATTTTCGGTGCAAAGGCAGCGGCAGGCTACAGACGCGCAAAGCAGACCATTAAGCTGATTAACGCTGTGGCAGATGTGGTGAACAACGACCGTTCTATTGACGGAAAGATTAAAGTGGTATTTATTGAAAACTATCGTGTGTCCAATGCGGAAATGATTTTTGCGGCAGCAGATGTTTCCGAGCAGATATCTACAGCAAGTAAAGAGGCATCCGGAACCGGAAACATGAAGTTTATGTTAAACGGTGCGCCAACGCTGGGGACCATGGACGGTGCAAACGTGGAAATCGTGGAAGAAGTAGGCGCAGAAAATGCATTTATCTTCGGTCTGTCCTCGGATGAGGTTATCAACTATGAAAACAATGGCGGCTATGACCCTATGCAGTATTTCAATAATGACCCGGATATCCGAAACGTGCTGATGCAGCTGATTAACGGTACCTATTCAGGGGGAGACTTCAATATGTTCCGTGAAATCTATGACTCTTTGCTGAACACAAACAGCAGTGACAGAGCAGATACGTACTTCATTCTGGCTGATTTCAAATCTTATGCGGCAGCGCAGGAGAAAGTGGAGGCAGCGTATAGAGATGAAGCAGGATGGGCGAAAATGGCGCTTCTGAATACGGCTTGCTCCGGTAAATTTACCTCAGACAGAACCATTCAGCAGTATGTAGATGAAATTTGGCATCTGGATAAAGTTGTGATTGGGAAGTAAAAAGTATATATTTTAAAAGATAGAAAACCCCAGAGGCGGCCTCCTCAGGGGTTTTTGCACGTCCGGTTGGCAAATTAAAAATTTTCTCTGCCATTTTAAGGTTTATTTAAAGTTCCCCTCGTATACTCCCTTTTAAAGCACACAAACTTGTTTTAGGAAAGGATACAGGACATATGAAACGAAACCATCTTGCAATCACATTAGGCATTATCTTAGGCGTGTCGGCTCTTACCGGCTGTACAAAATCAAGTACAAATGATACCAGTATTTCCAAAGAAAAGGAAAGCGAGGAAAATACCGTATATGGAGAAGTGAAATCCGTAGGAGAGTCTTCTGTCACCATTGAAGTAGGAACCATGAAAGAAATGGAGAAAGATGGAGAAAATCCATCGGGTGCCGGCAAAGAGGAAAATACAGATTCTGCGCAGACGGATGGAGAGGGCGAAAATCAGCCGCCTCAGGGTGGAGAGCAGCCGTCCATGCTGGATCTGACCGGAGAGGAAAAGGAAATCAAAATTACAGATGATACGGTAATCCAGCGTCAGAGCATGGGCGGCGGTCCGGGACAGGGTGGAGAAGCTCCGTCTGCCGATGGAGAGGCACCGGAAAAACCAGAAGATACTACCGGAACAACAGAGAGCAGTACCGACAACAGCACAGAGAGCAGTACCGGAAGTGATAGTAAAGACGGGGAAGAGCCGGGTGAAAATCCGCCTGAACAGCAAACAGAGACTATCACTCTAGACGATATTTCTGAAGGTGATACCGTATCCATTACCCTGGATGAAGATGGAAATGCAGAAACAATTACGGTTATGTCCATGGGCGGCGGTATGGGACAGTCTCCTGATGCAGGAGGGGTAGACAGTTATGCGGCTGCGACAGAATATACTTCAGACACCGAAGCAGACGGAGAAACCTTTACATCTACAGGGACAGACGAGAATGCGGTGCATATTTTGGACGGTGCACAGGTTACATTAAAGAACGTGACTGCTGACAGAACCTCTTCTGACAGTAAGGGAGGAGACAATTCCAGCTTTTACGGTGTGGGAGCAGCCATTCTGAATACAGATGGTAAGGCCTATATCAGCGGAAGTACCGTTGATACAGACGCGGCAGGAGGCGCAGGAATTTTCTCTTACGGCGACGGTGTGACCTATGTTTCGGATACCACCATTAAGACACAGCAGGATACTTCAGGCGGTATTCATGCAGCAGGCGGCGGAACGCTTTATGCATGGGATTTAGATGTGGAGACCAACGGAGAATCCTCTGCGGCAATCCGAAGCGACAGAGGCGGCGGAACCATGGTTGTGGACGGAGGAACTTATACCTCTAACGGCACAGGTTCTCCGGCAATTTACAGCACAGCAAATATTGCCGTAAATAATGCGGATCTGACGGCAAACGGTTCAGAAGCGGTCTGCATTGAGGGGTCGAATTCACTCCATTTGTATAATTCCAATCTGACCGGAAATATGAGTGATAATGAGCAGAACGACTGTACCTGGAATGTAATTCTCTACCAGAGTATGTCCGGGGACTCAGAACTAGGAAACAGTACGTTTGAAATGGACGGAGGCAGTCTTACAGCGAAAAACGGAGGTATGTTTTATACCACAAATACAGAATCTACCTTTGTATTGTCAGATGTGGACATTACCTATGCAGAGGACAACGATTTCTTTCTGAAATGCACAGGAAATCAGAATCAGAGAGGATGGGGTCAGTCCGGTTCAAACGGTGCAGACTGCCTGTTTACCGCCATTACACAAAAAATGGAGGGTGATATTATCTGGGACAGTATCAGCAAACTGGATTTCTATATGACAGATGGAAGTACATTAAAAGGTGCAGTAAAGGATGATGAGAGCTGTGCCGGAGATGGCGGAAGCGGATATGCCAGCTTTTATATAGAGGAAGGTTCCTCTTGGGTAGTGACCGGAGACAGCGAACTTACAAATCTGTATTGTGCAGGAACTATCACCGACGAAGATGGAAATTCCGTTACCATAAAAGGAAGTGACGGAACCGTATATGCAGAAGGTACCAGTGAGTATACCATTACTGTAGATAAATACGAAAAAACGGCAGATCTGTCAGGCTGCTCCCAGGCAACTCAGTGGAGTGACTATGAAACAGAAAAACCGGAGCAGTTATCGTAAGAGGGAAAAATAGTGAAAAAAGCAGGGTTTTATATGAAAAAGGGCATGTCTGTGTGGAAAGGCATGTCCGGAAAAAAGAAAACAGCGGTGGCGATTGTGTCGCTGGCAGGCATATGTATCCTTGGGACAGGCGTGTTTTGGGCGAGAAATAAAATGTCTAAGGGGCAGCCTGTGGGGAATGCTTCGGTGCAGGAGGCGTCGGCAGCTTCCGGTGATATAGCCAATACCATTACAGGAACAGGCAGCCTGGAGGCGGACGATTCTGACACTGTGAAAATTCCTTCCGGCATTACGATAAAGGAGGTGAAAGTAGAAAGCGGCGATGCGGTATCCAAAGGGGATGTGCTGGCTGTGGTAGAGGAAACCTCGGTACTGGGAGCCATGGAGGAGGTACAGGAGCAGATAGAAGAGACGGAAGAAGATATGAACGAATGTAAATCCGATACGGAAACCCAGGAGGTGACGGCAAAGGTCAGCGGACGGATAAAGAAAATTTATGTGCAGGAGAGCAGTGATGTGGCGCAGAGTATGGTGGACAACGGGGCCTTGATGCTGCTTTCACTGGATGGTAAAATGGCAGCAGATTTTACAGGCGTATCCGGTGTGGCAGCAGGAGATACGGTGACCGTTACCTTGTCGGACGGTACGGTGAAAGAGGGCAGCGTGGAGAGTGTCAGCGGAGCAGATTGCACAGTGACTTTTTCAGATGATGGTGTGGCAGTAGATGACACCGTCACGGCGGCGAAAGCGGACGGGACAAAAATAGGAACGGGAAAGGCGTACATTCATGAGCAGCTGGAAATTACAGGTACAGGCGGTACGGTCAGCAGTGTTTCAGCAGCGGAAAACCAGGAAGTATCTGCGGGAGATACGCTTCTGACGGTAAATACCGGAGAAAAATCTGTAAAATACCGCCAGTTGGCGGCAAAAAGAGAGGCACTTACCCAGAGTCTTCAGAAGCTGGTGATCATTTCCCAGACCGGAACGATTACTGCGGACATAGACGGTACGGTAGGAAGTGTGAATGTTTCTGCTGGAAGCGCGGTGCAGAGCAGTTCCGCCGTGTCATCGGGAACTACTTCTTCGGGTTCTTCCGCTGCAAAAGCCAGCAATATGTCTTATACTTCTTCTGCCTCAGGGGCTTCTTTTCTGCTGTTGTCTTCGGCGTCTGAGACAGCAGCGGGAAAAGAAACTGCGTTGGACAACGATGCAGAGCAGCAGGAGGATACGCAGTCAGACACAGAGAATCAGGAGCAGCAGACGGATATCTGCCTGCAGTTTGCAATCGGAGAGGGAACGGAAAGCACAGCAGGACTGTTGGCCTTAGCCACACCCCAGACAGACGGAGTTCCTCAGACAGAGGCAAATTCTTCGGATGGCGCATATACGGGAAGCATTGTGTGGAATCCCCAGGCAGATACCTTTGAGGGCGGTACGGAATATCAGGCACAGATAACGCTTACAGCAGGGGAGGGATACTGCTTCGGTGCGGACAGTGTGTCAAAACTGCAAGTTGGAATTTTGTCAGGTCTGACTGTATCAGAGGATGCAAAGACGCTGGAATTTTGTGTTACCTTCCCGGTTACTGCGGAAACAACACCGCAGGAAACTCAGAAAGAACAAAATGAAAGCGGACAGGATGAAAACAAGAAGCAGGTATCAGGCAGTGACGGGGAAACTGTTGAGGCAAGTGCCAAAGCAGCAGCTGTGACAGGCACAAGTACCGGTACGGCAGCCGCTGCAGATACGGAAACCACTGCCCAGCAGACCAGTTCTTCAGACAGTACAGAAGATACGTCGTCTTACAGCACAGATGTAACCGCTTTTACCCTGGCTTCCAATGACAGTATGATTCTTTCTGTCAGCGTGGATGAGCTGGATATTAATTCTGTGTCAAAAGACCAGGAAGCCGAAGTGACGCTGGATGCATTGGAGGACTCTTCTTTTACAGGAACGGTTACAAAGGTAGGCAGCAGTTCCCAGAGTTCCGGAAACGGAGTCGCAAAATATACAGTGGAAATTACCATTCCAAAGGATGCGCAGATGAAAGAAGGAATGAATGCTTCAGCCGTCATTACAGTAGAGGAAAAGAAAGACGTGGTGACCATACCGGTTAATGCTCTACAGGAAAAAGGCGATAAAACCTTTGTATATACCAAGAAGGACGATGAGGGCAATCTGTCGGGGGAACAGGAGGTATCCACAGGACTTTCTGACGGAGATAAGGTAGAAATCACAGACGGACTGTCGGAGGGCGATACGGTTTATTATCAGAAGACAGGCAATACCCAGGGTACAGATTCCGGACAGACACCCCAGCAGGGCGGCGGACCCGGCAATATGGAGCAGCCTTCCGGGGGCGGTATGGGTGAAATGCCATCTGGAGGCGGACCTGCTCCGGGAGGAAATTAAGATGGGAATACAAACCTGGAAAATGGCGTGGAGTGCGGTAAACGCCAATAAAATGCGGACTTTTCTCACAATGCTGGGAATTATTATAGGTGTTTCCTCGCTGATTGTTCTGGTATCCATTGCGGACGGGGCTTCATCTTCTGTGGCCGGGCAGATTTCCTCCATGGGTTCGGATTATCTGACCGTACAAATCAGTGATGACAAGGAAAATCCCCTGCGGCTTTCAGAATTCAGCCAGCTATTGGAGGACGAAGCCATAGAAGACGCGGCACCTTTTGCACAAACCAGCGTTACAGGAAAATCCGGCTATACGGAGGGAACGGTGACTTTGTACGGTACAACAGGAAGTTATTTCCGTATTATGGATATGGAACTGAAAACCGGGAGAGCATTAAAACAGACGGATGTGGATAACCATTCTTATGTTATGGTGATTACAGAAGACACAGCCATTGAATTTTTCGGTCATACGGACGTGGAGGGCGAAAGCATTAGTTTGAATGGGAACCGCTTTCAGGTGGTGGGAGTACTTTCTGACAGCAGCAGTCTGGAGAACTCTGCTGCTGCGGTTTCTTCGGAAGACGAAGATTCTGCGCAGACTACGGTATTGGAAGGCTATATTCCGTATTCTACTTTGACCAGAATTGCGGACAATATTCTGGATATTACCCAGTTTTATGTTTCATCTCCGGATGAGGATACCATGGACAGAACGGAACGGGCAGTGGAACAGATTATGCTGAGCAGGCTGGACAATGATGAAGACGCTTTTTCTATACAGAGCCAGTTTGAAGTAATGGAAACCATGCAGGAGGTGGACAATACCATGTCTCTGATGATGGGAGGAATCGCAGCAATTTCTCTTCTGGTAGGCGGAATCGGCATTATGAACATTATGTTGGTTTCGGTCACGGAACGGACCCGGGAAATCGGAATCCGTAAGGCTATTGGCGCAGGCAGAAGCAGTATTATGCTGCAGTTCCTCATGGAGTCAGTCATTGTCAGCATGGCGGGCTGCTTTGCAGGCATTGGATTTTCCTGGATTCTGCTGAAAATTATCGGAAAATTTATGAATGGAAATATGACCTTTACCATGAATGTGCAGGTTGTGTGGATTGCCGTTGCGTTTTCCGGATTCATCGGGATTGTTTTTGGTCTGTATCCGGCAAATAAAGCAGCGAGGAAAAAGCCCATTGAGGCTTTGCGGTATTCCGGATAAGAAAGTGAAAATCAGCAGGAAATCTTTCTCCTTCTATGTTACAATGAAACTATATTAATATAGAAGGAGAAGGTTATGCAAAACGATGATAAAGTGATTTTGTTTGAGCAGACCCCCATACCAAGAGCTGTGGCAAAACTGGCTTTTCCCACCATTTTAAGCTCTCTGGTTATGGTTATTTATAATCTGGCCGATACATATTTCGTAGGTATGTGCAATGACGCCATAGAAAATGCTGCAGTTACTCTGGCGGCTCCGGTTCTGCTGGCATTTAATGCGGTCAACAATTTATTTGGAGTAGGAAGTTCCAGCATGATGAGCCGTGCAATGGGAACCAAAGACTATGAAACCGTATACAAGAGTTCGGCCTTTGGTTTTTACTGTGCGCTTTTTAGCGGAGTTTTGTTTGCTGCTCTTTGCGGGATTTTTCAGAATCCTCTTCTGCGGCTTTTGGGAGCGGATACCAACACTATGGCAGCCACAGCAGGATATGTAAAATGGACGGTGCTATTCGGTGCGGTTCCCGCTATTTTAAATGTGGTGATGGCTTATATGGTACGGGCAGAGGGCTCGGCGCTTCATGCCAGTCTGGGGACCATGAGCGGTTGTTTCCTCAATATTTTGCTGGACCCGGTGTTTATTTTGCCCTGGGGTCTGGATATGGGGGCAGAGGGAGCGGGTCTTGCTACTTTTTTGTCAAATTGTGTGGCCTGTCTGTACTTTTTTGTGCTGCTCTGGAAGAAGAGAGGGCGTACCTTTGTGTGTATTCATCCCCGGAAGTTTTCTCTGGAAAAAAGAATTGTCTGGGGTATTTGCAATGTGGGAATTCCGGCGTCTATTCAGAATCTGCTGAATGTGACGGGTATGACTATTTTAAATAATTTTACCTCTTCTTTTGGCGCTGACGCAGTGGCGGCTATGGGAATTACGCAGAAAATCAATATGGTTCCCATGAATGTTGCCATGGGGCTTTCCCAGGGAATTATGCCGCTTATCAGTTATAACTATTCCAGCAGAAATCATAAGCGTATGAAAGGCACTCTGGTATTTGCGGTAAAAGCCAGCCTGGGATTTATTGCCATAGTGGCTGTGGGCTATTTTGTGGGTGCCGCGCAGTTGACTCAGCTTTTCATGGATAATGAGACGATTGTGGCTTACGGAACAAAATTCCTTCGGGGATTTTGTCTGGGACTGCCGTTTTTGTGTATGGATTTTATTGCTGTAGGTGTATTCCAGGCAGTGGGAATGGGCAGAGAAGCCTTGCTTTTTGCCATTATGAGAAAGATTGTTCTGGAAATTCCGGCGCTTTATATCTTGAACTTCCTGTTTCCGCTTTACGGACTTGCTTATGCGCAGCTTACTGCAGAGGTGGTACTGGCTGTGGCGGCCGTGTTGGTATTGGCGCGGTTGTTTAAGAGGATTAGTAAGGAAAATACTATTTCCTAAGAATTTGTCTTGACTTTTAGGGTTATTTCATATCATAATAACTTCATGCATAAATAACAACGCTGAGCGTATTTAAATATAGTAAATAACATAAAGAGTATGATAAATAGGAACATGTGATGTATAACGAAAAGATTTCACGGGGTCAATGGGATTTGGCCCTTCTTTTTTTGTATAAAGCAGTGGTAATTTGAAAACAACTGTGCTACAATATTCTCAAAGCATTATATATTTCCAATATTCTAATAGGTCTATTGCGGCGTTCTGCCGTGTCTGAAAATCTGACAGCATATCAAAGGAAAATCTCAATGCTTTTATTCACAGAAAACAGGAACAAATGCAGAGAGGTGGAACAAAGATGTGCGGGCAGGGATATTGAAAGAATTTCTGGAGAAGAATCGAGCGGAGGCAAAGAACATGAGTATATTTGAGTATGACCAGGAAAAGCATATGAGGCAGGAGAGGGAAGAGGCCTGGGAAGAAGGGAATAGGGAAGGACTTGCAAAGGGGAGAAGAAATATGCTTTGTGACCAGATACAAAAAAAGAGACAAAAGGGAAAAAGTGTAGCAGAAATCGCAGAGGAATTAGAAGAGTCCGAAGAAGTCATAGAAGAGATTTTACAAGATTTAAACAACTCCCTATGTAAATAAAACAGAGGAAAAGAAGAAGCTTGTGTTTAACATACAGCTTCTTCTTTTTACTTGAACTCGTAAATCGTACTCTGACTTTTATTATATAACCTAATAGAATAAATAAGTGTTTGATATCAATATACAAATCAATAGTAAATAAAATAAAAAAGTATTGACAAAAGATAAGAAAAGAGGTACATTTATTATAACGAGTACAGAGAACGGATTCAAAAACATATATGAGGAGGAGAAGAATGAACGTATTCGAGATAAGAATTAAAATTTTTTTGCTTCAGGATATTCCGGTATATCAGGCACAGACAAAAATAGCCGCTTTTCTTGACAAGGGTTTTTTAGAAGAGGAAGAACTGACAAGATTTCATGAAGAAAACCGATACAAAGGCTATAGTCATGATATTTTCCATCCAGTCGAAAAAGACAAGATATATAAGAGGGGAAAGATATATACCATAACAGCCCGGACTATTGACAAGAATCTTGCCCGCTATTTTAGTGAAACTTGTGTAAATATTTACACGGAGGAGATAAAAGGGCTGACGGCTGAAATAAGGATGATTCCACAAAAACATATAGAGTGTCTCTATACTGTAACCACGGCTGTGCTAAAGGACAGTCGTGGATATTGGCGGAATTATATGAGTTTATCAGAATTTGGGGAACGTTTAAAAATAAACTTAATAAAGAAATGGAATCAATTTGAAAATGAAAAATTAGAGGAAGATTTTCCATTCTATACCATGATTGAATTTTCAAATAAAGTGCCAATTGCAATGGAATATAAAAATATTAAGTTACTGGGGGACAAGTTCTGCATTCATATTTCGGACCATCCCACGGCTCAAAAGCTGGCACACATGGCGATTGGAACAGGTGTCCAGGAAATGAACGCCAGAGGAGCAGGATTTGTGAATTATCGCTGGCTGTAAGGGGGTGAGAGTTATGCTGAAAGAATGTTTGGAAGTATTTGGGGAAGTTTTGGCTAAGGAAAGGCAGAAGGGGAAGGATATTATCTTAGATTCCTACATACCGGCAGACGGGACCTATATTTTTGTTGACGGGCAAGGGAATATGAAAGAGCCTATAGAGATTAAGCTGAATAAGAAAACAAGAGAGATTGAAAGTAATCATTCGGATTTAAAAGAAGTCTGCTTTTACGATTATCATAGCCAGCTGGTATCTATGAATAAGCCAATGGATGGGAAAAAAGTCATTCATTCCAACAACTATTTTTCCTTTTTTGTAAAAAAAGATAGTATTCTTACAAAAAAATTAACGGAAGCAATTATTGACGGATATTATGAAGTGCTGAAAAATCCTTTAGAACAAAAGTATAAAAAGTCTAAAGAAGCGAGCAACATATATGAACTTTTTGAAGAGTCAGAAGGAAGCGTTCCAATAGAAGAGTTGGAGAGAAATAAACAGTGGATTAAAAATCATATATTTCATTTGGAAAATGTGGATTTTAGTAAAAAAGATTATCTGAAAATCTTTTTTGAGACAGAGCATACAAATATCGAGAGAGAAGAAAGAAGATATTTGCTTCCCAATATTTATAATAATAATGATTATAATGTGGAGATAGGAGATAAAGTCTATGGTCTTCCGGACAATAACCTGGGAATGAATGCAAAAAAGCCATATCTCGCTGCAAAGACGAGGAAAATTCCGGTGTCCTATTTGCTTGATGGCAATGACGTTATGATGCAGAGAATGTTCTTTGATTATATGATGAATTTAGCTTCGGGTGGGAAATGCAATGTATATATCGACACGGTAAAAAGAAATATTAAGGCTTATCGTCAGGAGGAAGACCCGCAGGATGTAACAGCAGGATATTATTTAAGAATTAAAAAAGGCAAGGAACTGGAAATACAAAATCAGGATAATATTCCGGGTTTTCATCAAAAGCTTGAGCCATCGTTTGATTTTTTTAATGTAAGCCACTGCCAGCATTCGAAGCACCCTGAATACTTGGATAAATACGGAAGATATTATACACGGGCCCAGGTTGGAAAGCTGATTCATGAAGTTTTTTTCTCAAAATATCTTGAAAGTAATTACTACATAGATGTTAGTGAAATTAACATCACAGATGAAAACTTAAAAAATAGTATTATTATGTCAAGAGATGCAATTTTTGCCTGGGTACGTAAAGGAATTGACGAAGGATTCTTTACAGTTCTTGAAAAAGTGTCATTAGATTTAATAAAAGGCGCCGCTTTAAATGGATATCGGGAAAGGGCTCTATGGCAGTTGAATCTGCGTTGGTCATTTGAAAATTATTTTTTGAAAGGAGAAGAGGACATGGAGATAAGAAAACAAGAGCTAGTAGAAAATGTAAAGAGAAAAGTCTTGGAAGAAAAAGAAACCTGGTTTGAGGATGACGAAGAGTATTATTATGGAGTGGGGCAGATGGCAGCGTATTTGATTTCTTTAAGTAAATCAAAAACAAAAAATGAATCATTAATCAATCCATTTTTAAATGCGAAAAGAGATGAAGTACTTAAGACGAAACTCAGGCAGTTATATAAAAAGTATAATTATGCAATTCCATTTGGGATGAAGCGTGTAAGACGATTACTTTCCATGATAGAAGAATATGTTCCAAGTGGAAAAGTAGAGCAGGATTTGGTTACGTTCGGGTATGTAAATGATAACATTATTTATATGAAGGAGGATAAAGCATTATGAATAAGAGAGTATACGGTGTATTAGGAATTTCATCTATTATGGCAAATTGGAATGCGGATTTTTCAGGATTTCCGAAGACAACCAGTGACGGAGCAACCTTTGGAAGTGACAAAGCCTTAAAATATCCAATGAAAAAGATGTGGGACAACGAGGGGAAAAAGGTTCTCTACATTAAATCTATGAAACTATCAGATCCTGGAAAGAAAGGCGAAATATCTTTGATTCCAAACTCCTTGAGAGAGCGCTATGAAATTTTGTATGGGGCAAGTGATTTAAAAGATGTAACCGTTGTTCTGAAAAATTTAATGAATTGTATAGATGTGAAAAATTTCGGTGCAACTTTTGCAGAGACCGGAAGCAATATTTCAATTACAGGAGCAGTGCAGATTGGCCAGGGATTTAATAAATATGAAGATACACATCCGGAAGAACAGCAGATTTTATCACCCTTTAGAGATGAAAAAGCAAAGAAAAATGACGAGGATGCTAAGAACTCTACACTTGGAACCAAAATTGTGAGTAATGAAGCACACTATTTTTATCCTTTTGTTATTAATCCCATGGCATATAAAGAGTTAATAGAATTAGGAGTGACAGAGGGATATACAGAGGAAGATTACCAGAACTTCAGGCGTACATCACTTGTGTCTGCTACGTCATTTGCAACAAATTCAAAGGTAGGATGCGAAAATGAATTTGCTTTGTTTGTTGAGACAAAGGCAGATACCTATTTACCAAATCTGTCGGAATATATTCGCTTTGAAAAGGAAACGGATAAAAACGTGATTGAAATACAGTGTGGGGAATTATTGGAAGAACTTGGGGAAGATATTGAAAAAGTAGATATTTATTATAATCCACATACAACTACCTTAAAGGGAGTATCCGAAAACATGAGAAAATACGATATCCGCACGCAAAAAGAGGTGTAATGGATGGAAATACTGCGATTTCGTTTGAGTGGAAAAAATGCTTTTTTTAAAAAACCAGAAGTAAATACATATTGCTATTTTACTTATGGAAATATTCATAAAGTAGCGCTGTTGGGAATGTTTGGGGCTATATTAGGTTATGGCGGATACTCTCAGATGAAAGGAATTGGGCGTGAGAAAAAACAGCAGCAGCTAACAGAATCTTTTCCGGAGTTTTATGAGAAACTGCAAGAACTACAAATTTCTATTTTGCCTGGAAATCAAAAGGGATATATCGCAAAAAAATTCCAGACATTTAATAACTCCGTAGGATATGCCTCAAAAGAACAGGGAGGGAATCTGATTGTAAAAGAGCAATGGCTGGAAAATCCAAAATGGGAAATCTGCCTGTTGATAAATTCGGAAGAAGCACAGAAGATAAAAGAGGCAATTTGCGGGAAAAGATGTGTGTATTATCCATATCTTGGAAAGAATGACCATCCCGCAAGCATTGAAAATGTCATGATAGAAGAAACAGAAACGTGTGAATTTGAGGTGGGAAGACTGGACTGTCTTGCTCCTGACGAATTTGTTTCTATAGCGGATTTGGACTTTGATGATAAAGATGAGCTGGATTTGTTTGGTTCCTTTCAATACCAAGAGGCACTTCCGGCTGCATTGGATGAAATTACAAATCTTTATAGGCTTAAAACTTTTCTTTATACAGATGAAGCAGTAAATGTAAAGGGAAAAGATGTTTATAAGCTGAGAGATGGAAAAAAAATTATATTTTATTAATTTGACAAAAAAGGAGGCCTGAAAGATTCATACAGGTCTCCTTTTTGCAACGGAGGGAAAAGAATTGGAAATAGTATATACGCTTATAAAAGAAATAGAAAAGTATCATGCACATGTTGCAGAAGATAAAGAAAAAGAAATCACGAGACGGGAATTATTGACAGAACATATTGATTGCACAATGAAGTATTTTGAAGAACTGGCCAGGGAGAAGCAATTGGATAAAATGTTGGAACGCTTTGTCAGACAAATGTTTGGTGAGCTTTCTATGGAGGGGATTCAGTTTTTAAGGGAAATGATAAGAGGAATTTCTTTATTTCATGATATGGGGAAAATAAATCCTGACTTTCAAAAACAAGCAATGCATAATCAACAAATTGCAAAAAATAATATGTTTTGGCATATAGGAAAAAGGCACTCTTTAATTTCGGCAATTATGTATATTGATTACTATGTAGAAGAGTTAAAACAAAAAGTAAAAGAAAAAGAGGATAAAGAGAAACTTCGGCCACTTATTATTTATCATGCTTATGTAATTGAACGACATCATAGTGACCTTAAAAATTTTCAAGAGTTTATTTCTTCTCTTAAGGAAGGAGCTGGAAAGGATGTAATAGATGTATTTTTAGAGGAGAAATGTGAAGCTTATCAGAAAAAATTTGGATTAACAGAGAAAAGACTATTGAATATTTTAAAGGCTATAGATAATACTGACTGGAACATAGAGAAAAATATAGTACTCTATACATATGTGAAATTGTTGTATTCTTTTTTGGTAGCAAGTGATTATTATGCTACAGCAGAGTTTATGACACAGAAGGAAATACAGCAGTATGGAAATTTAGACGAAATTCAAAAGTGGGTAGATATTTATGAAAATACAAGTTTAATGAAAGGGATAAGAAAATATCAAACAGAGCAATATCCAAAGACAGCAGAAGATTTAAAAAGAGAAAAGAATATTAATGCACTCAGGACGGAAATGTTGACAGATGCAGAAAATATTTTAAAAGAAAATGAGGAAAGTTCTCTCTTTTATCTGGAAGCTCCTACAGGTAGTGGAAAGAGCAACACAGCAATGGATATCAGTTTCCGCTTCATAAAAGACCATGCAGACCTTAAAAAAATTTATTACATTTATCCTTTTAATACGCTTGTGGAGCAAAATATGGAGACGCTTAAAAAAGTTTTTGGTGGAAGTAAAGAGATTTTGGACCAAATTGCAGTTGTAAATTCTTTGACTCCAATCAAAATGTCACAGAAGGAAAAAGAGAAAGAAGAAGAAACAGAGCAGACATTTTATTACCAGAAGGCACTGCTGGACAGGCAGTTTTTGAATTATCCCATGATTCTCAGTACACACGTCAGCTTGTTTGATACAATGTTTGGGGATACAAAAGAGTCAGTATTTGGCTTTCATCAACTCATGAACAGCGTTGTTGTTTTAGATGAAATTCAAAGTTATAAGAATCAAATATGGGGTGAAATTATTTGTTTTTTGAAAGAATTCTCATACTTATTAAATATGAAAATTGTGATTATGTCAGCAACACTCCCTAATTTAGATATTTTATCAGGCAGTGCATACAAAGCGGTAGAGTTGATGAAGGACAGGGATAAATATTTTTCACACCCATGTTTTAAAGAACGTGTAAAGGTGTTTTATGAATTGCTGGCATCTGACAATATACAAGAAGATTTAATGCAGCATATTTTGGCCAAAGCGGTTCATGGGAAAAAAGTTCTGGTTGAATTTATAAAAAAAGAATCCGCATACCAGTTTTTTAAAAGTCTAAAAGAAAATCCGGCCCTTGCATGTGATGTGGAATATATGTCCGGTGATGACAGCTTAATGGAGAGAAGCCGAATTTTAGATAACATAAAGACAAATACCAATGGAATTATTTTAGTTGCAACGCAGGTAATCGAAGCCGGGGTAGATATTGATATGGATATCGGATATAAAAATATATCCAAATTAGACAGCGAGGAACAGTTTATGGGAAGAATTAATCGTTCCTGTTTGCGGGATGGGGAGGTTTATTTCTTTAAATTAGATGAAGGAAAAAACATATACAGAGATGGAGATATTCGAGTAGAAAAGCGTTTTACGCTGGAAGATAACGAGATGAAAGACATATTATTATTGAAGAAATTTCCATTGTATTATGAAAAAATCCTGGATGTTTTAAAGCGAAACAGAAATGACTCTTCGGATGATAGAGGATTGGATGTGTTTTTCAAAGACTGTGTTGGAACATTAAACTGGTCTAAAGTTAAAACCAGAATGCAGTTAATAGAAGAAGATAAGTGGAGTATGTCTGTATATCTTGCAAGAAAAATTACAGATGTATCAGAAGGTGAGTTGGACGGCGAAAAACTCTGGCAGGAGTATGTGCATCTCTTAGGAGATTTTGCTATGGACTATGCGGAAAAACGAGTGAAGCTGTCTGAAATTACAAGTAAAATGAACGGTTTTATATATCAGATTAAGCGCAATCCAAACTTGATATATAATGATAAGGTAGGTGAGATTTTTTATATAGAAGATGGTGAAAAATACTTTGAAGATGGGAAATTAAACCGACAAAAGCTTCAAGGCGAAATCGGAGAGTTTGTGGACTTTATATAGAAAGCAGGTGATACTGTGAATGTAAATGGGACATTGATGAATTATTATTTTCACTGTAAGAGACAATGCTATCTATTTGGAAACCGGATGAATATGGAGGATAACAGTGAAGAAGTAAAAATAGGAAAAGCCATCCACGAGGAACGAGCCGAGCAGTCTAATACGGAGATTGCCATTGAAAATATCCGGTTGGATAAACTGACAACAGAATATTTAACGGAAGTGAAAAAATCAGATGCGGATATAGAAGCTTCAAAATGGCAGCTTGTTTTTTACTTGAAAGTGTTAAAAGACAAGGGGATAGACAGAAAAGGAAAGCTGGAATTTGTAGAAAAGAATAAAGGAAATAAAAAAACGGTAGTCATAGAATTGACAGAAGATATGGAAAAAAAGCTACAGCAGTATATACAGGAAATCGAACAATTGTTAATGCAGGAAGAAATTCCCCCAGTATTGAATAAACCAAAGTGTAAAAAATGTGCATATTATGAATATTGCTATATTTAATGGAGGGAGAGTATGGGAAGTACAAGGTATATTTCTTCTATGGGAGAACTGACACGAAAAGATAATTCTTTGTGTTTTCGGAAAGATGGAAAAAATGTTTATATTCCTATTGAGAATACAAAAGAAATTTATTGTTTGAATGAGGTGAGTATGAATAGCAAGCTGCTTGATTTTTTGGGGCAAAATCATGTGGTGGTTCACTTTTTTAATTATTATGGGGGATATAGTGGAACCTTTTATCCAAAAGACCAATATATGAGTGGCAAATTATTGGTGAAACAAGTACAGAAATTTGAAAATGACAGATTAAGAGTTGCAAAAGCAATTGTAAGAGGGATTGGAATTAATATATACGAGGTTCTATACCACTATTACAAACACGAGAAAAAGGATGTAAAGCCAACCATTGACTGGATTAAAAAAGAATTCTATCAAGATGTGAAAGACGCAGACAATATTAAAGTGTTAATGTCAGCAGAGGGTGAATTGTGGATGAGATTTTACGGCTGCTTCAAATATTTTCTCCCCGAAGATTTCATTATGAATAAACGAGTAAAGAGACCACCGGATAATCCTATAAACGCAATGATTTCCTTTGGGAACACACTTCTTTACACAAAGACAATTTCTGCAATTTTTAGGACGCATTTAGACCAGCGTATTAGTTTTTTGCATGAACCGTCAGAAGGAAGATTTTCGCTGAGTTTAGATATAAGCGAGGTGTTTAAGCCGGTGATTGTATATCGCACTATTTTTGACTTAGTAAATAATCGGAAAATGTTATTCGGCAAATTAAACGCTGCCTTTTCCGTCAGATTAAAACGGGTCTTT
>OBJP01000119.1_pt1 | contig 71972 bp, 75 predicted proteins | sample 1519821 | NCBI WGS metagenome assembly OBJP01 (sample SAMN04209218, study PRJEB22552) | human gut metagenome | biome: gut; material: feces | host: Homo sapiens | place: USA: Oklahoma | reverse complement strand
CAGTTAGATGGCCGCGCGGCGCCCCCGTAAAACGCGCTTTTGTTTCATTAGCGCTCGAGCGCTGCCAGGTAGTCGTCCACGGCCGCCCCAAGGGCACCGAGAGTCCCTGGTTCCGGCGTCAGGACATCGCTGCTCCACTCTTCGGGCGTGAGGGAGATTCCCAGACTCGGCCCGCCGATGATTTGAACACCCATGGCGCTGAACAGCCGTTCTAGATCCTTGCGCATGCCGGCGGTGGCGTTTCGTCCGCCAACGCCGCTGATGGCAGCGCGCTTGCCCTTGATGGCGGACGGGCTGGTGCGGTCATGCTCGTCGAGGGGGCGCGAGAGCCAGTCGAGGAGGTTCTTGAGCCCTCCCGGAATCTGGTAGTTGTATTCGGGCGAGAAGAACCACAGGCCGTCGGCGGCGAGTACGGCGTCGCGAACGCGTTGCACCGCCTCCGGGGCTGGCCACTCGATGTCCTGGTTCATGAGGGGCACATCGCCCCAATCGAGGAAAGTGACCTCGGCGCGATCGCCGATAATGCGTTCGATCTCACGTGCGAGTTGATGGTTAAACGACTGCTTGCGCAGCGAACCGACGATCATGAGGATACGGGGCATGCGAGCTCCTTTCGGATGGTGGGCGCCTTCGCGCGCCCGTATTCACATGGTTCCCGCAGGGCATCAATCAATACCTACCGAATAGGTATACATAAAACGTACGCGAGAGAAGCGTGGGTTCATCATGATGGGGGTGCCTGGCCTACGGGACCCTATCGGCCGCGTGCGCCCCATCGCTTCGCGCGATTCCGCCATCCTGTGACGCTGGGGGGGTGCGTGCGGAGGCCCCGCGGCGCTGTGCCGTCGATTCTCTCAGCGTACGTAGTGGGGCGTGAGTACAATAGAGGTCGGATCGGGCGTGCGTGCCTTCGATCCGAATGTCGATTCGCAGGAGAGGATGTAGGCGATGGATTCGATCATCAAGCTCGTGCCCGATTTCAAGGGCAAGATCTGGGGCGGACGCCGCATGGCGAGCGATTTTGGGTATGACATCCCGGATGGCCCCGTGGGCGAGTGCTGGGCCATCTCCGCGCATCCCAACGGCGATGACGTCATCGCCACGGGCGAGTCCGCCGGCAAGACCCTCTCCTGGCTGTGGGCCAACCACCGCGAGCTGTTCGGCAACTGCGAGGGCGACGTGTTTCCGCTGCTCGTGAAGATCATCGACGCCGCCGCCGACCTGTCCATCCAGGTGCATCCCGACGACGCGTACGCCGGCGAGCACGAGAATGGCAGCCTCGGCAAGAAGGAGTGCTGGTACGTCCTGTCCGCCGACGAAGGCGGCACCATCGTCGTCGGTCAGAACGCGCGCTCGCGCGAGGAGTTCGCCCAGATGGTCGAAGAGGGCCGCTGGGATGAGCTGCTCAACGTGATTCCGATCCACGCCGGCGACTTCTTCCAGATCGACCCCGGTTGCGTGCACGCCATCAAGGGCGGCACGGTGATCCTCGAGACGCAGCAGTCGAGCGACGTGACCTACCGCGTGTACGACTACGATCGCCCTGGCGACGACGGCAAACTGCGTCCTCTGCACCTCGAGCAGTCCCTCGACGTCATCGACTACGCCATGGATGCGCCCGAGTCCGGCGAGATCACCGCGCCCGAGGTCGACGGCGTAACGGTGCTCGTGTCCAACGACTGCTACACCGTAGAGCGCCTGCGCGTCGACGGTGAGCTGAAGTTCGCGACGCCCTTCCCCTTCACCTGCGTGAGCGTCATCGAGGGCGACGGCTCGATCAATGGCGAGCCAGTCGTCAAGGGTAGTCACCTGCTGGCACTTTCCGCCTGCGATGAGCTGGTGCTCACGGGCGACATGACGATCATCACCTCGCATCTATAGCGTTTTCATCACGCCGCGGCGCATCGTCGCCATTTCTGCCCGAAAGGGCTCCCGGGTTTCCGAGGTCTTTCTTGTCTTCAATCGAATGCGGCTTTCGGCACGAGCCGGTGAGATATGCGAGCGGGGGCGGTCCTCAATTACGCGTCCCAATTGCGAGTCCTGGCTGTCCCCCAGCGCCTTGTTGTCCTATACTCACCTGTGTACCAACGGGGAGCTGGCGGAGGTCGGCTGAGAGGAAGCCCGTGGGAGCGGATGCGCTCGCCCGCCAATCGCGGGGTGCCGCGCGTCTATCGGCGATATGCAGCGTCGTCGCCTTTCCCGCACCGCTTCGACCCGCAACCTGATCCGGGTAATGCCGGCGTAGGGATTGAGCAGCCTTGCTCCGAGTGAACAGATGCGAGCGGGCCCCTACGGAGATGAGGGGCCCGCTTTTTTGTGACCCCGGAAAGGAAGGCTCATGGAGGCAAGCGTCGCGATCCAGGTCCTGCCCCAGCGCGTGGGCGGCAACGACGAGGTGTGTCGCATCGTCGACGAGGCAATCGCCTACATTCAGACCAAGTTCCCCGACGCATATGTGGGACCCTTCGAGACCACCATTCAGGGCGACTACGACCTGTGCATGGAGGTCGTCGCGGGCGTGAACCGCATCTGCGTCGAGGCGGGCGCGCCCGAGGTCGCCACCTACGTCAAGATTTTCTTCGCACCCGAGGAGGGCGTCCTCACCACCGAGGAGAAGATCTCCAAGTACCACGAGAACGATGCGTAAGGACGCGGGCACATCGAGCACCAAGGCGTGCGGGGGTACCGACGTCCGCGATGGCTCCGCATCACCGGTGACACGAAGTGCGGATATGAACAAGGTTCATGTCGCTGATGGTGCGCATCTGGAATGCAAGGCGGGGTCCCGGGCGCGGTCTGCGGTGCTCACGAAGCTTGTGGCACCGTTGACCATCGTTGCGCTGCTTGGGCTGTGGCAGCTCGCATGCTCGACAGGCCTGGTGCCTCCGTTCATGCTGCCGAGTCCGGTGCGCGTGGTGCAGGCGCTCGTAGGTGACTGGCCCTTGCTCGCGGGTCACGCCGCGACCTCGCTTGCCGAGGCGGGCATGGGTTTGGCCGCCGGCGTCGCGCTCGGCTTTGTCGCCGCGCTTGCGATGGATCGCTTCGATCTGCTGTACCGCGCGTTCTACCCCATTGTGGTGCTCACCCAGACCATCCCGACCGTCGCCATCGCACCGCTGTTGGTGCTGTGGTTTGGCTACGGGATGTTGCCCAAGGTGGTGCTCATCGTGGTCGCCACGTTCTTTCCCATCACGGTGGGATTGCTGGAGGGGTTGCGCTCCGTCGACCCGGACGAGATCGACCTCATGCGTGCCATGGGCGCCTCGCGCCTGCAGATCCTGCACCACGTCAAGCTGCCCGCCGCCCTGCCGCAGCTCTTTAGCGGCCTCAAGATCTCGGCGGCGTATGCCATCGTGGGCGCCGTGATTGCCGAGTGGCTCGGCGGTTTTTCGGGGCTGGGCGTGTACATGACGCGGGTGCGCAAGGCGTATTCGTTCGACAAGATGTTCGCGGTGATCTTTTTGATTTCCGGTCTGAGCTTGGCGCTCATGTGGATAGTGGATGCGCTTCGCCGCGCGCTCATGCCCTGGGAGCGCCAGTCGCGTGAGCCGTAAGGGACCCGCCGCCGTGGCGTGTCTGCCGTCGTGGACGAGAGGGGTAGAAATGTCGATAATACCCCTCGTTTTGAAGCGATTTTTCGTCATTCCTACCCATTTGCTGATCGACACCATATCGCAATGATTTTTCAGAAAGAGGTTTTCCATGTTTACAGATGAAAACAGCCTGATTGTTTCACGCAGGGCGGCGTTGGGCGCCGGTGCTGCGGCTCTAGGCACTGCCGGCGTTTTGGCGCTTGCGGGCTGCGGCGGTGGTAGCTCCCAAGGATCCGGTTCCTCGTCGGGAGAGGGCTCCGGCCTTCGCAAGGTGACCTTTGCCCTGGACTGGACGCCCAACACGAACCACACGGGCGTGTACGTTGCCGCGGAGCGCGGCTACTACAAAGAGGCGGGCCTCGAGGTCGAGATCGTGCAGGCCCCCGAGAACGGTGCCGATGCGCTCGTGGCCGCAGGCGACGCCGAGTTTGGTGTGAGCTTCCAGGACACCATGGCAGCCTACGTTTCCGGCGATGACAAGCTGCCGGTGACGGCCATCGCCGCGATCATCCAGCACAACACCTCGGGCATCATCAGCATGAAGGACAAGGGCATCACGAGCCCCGCCAAGATGGCGGGTCACACGTATGCCACGTGGGAGATGCCCATCGAGCAGGGCGTGATCGAGCGCTGCGTCGAGACGGACGGCGGAGATTTCAGCCAGGTCGAGATGATTCCCTCCACGGTGACCGACGAGGTCACCGCGCTTTCCACCGATCAGGTTGACTCGATTTGGATTTACTGGGCCTGGGCGGGCGAGAAGTGCAAGCTCGCGGGCCTCGATACCAACTACTTCGCCTTCGCCGACATCGACTCGGTATTCGATTACTACACGCCGGTGATCATTGCCAACGATGATGTCATCAAGCAGGATGCAGATATGGTGCAGGCCTTTGTCGATGCGACCCGCCGTGGGTACGAGGACTGCATCGCCGATCCCGAGGGTGCGGCGGAGATCCTGTTGAAGGCAGCTCCGGAGCTTGAGAAGGAGTTGGTCGTTGCGAGCCAGACGTACTTGGCCGAGCAGTATCAGGCCGATGCAGAGGCTTGGGGCGTGATCGACCAGGACCGCTGGGATGCGTTCTTCGAGTGGGTGGGCGACCAGGGCTTCGCCGATGCGATTGAGCCTGGTGCCGGCATGACAGACCAATTCTTGTCGTAGCGCGGTGGCATCGGCGGATGCTTGCATTTCGATAGGGCATGAGATCAAAGAGCGGCTTTTGGGGAAGGTTTACTGGTATTCGTTACCTGCGGTTTCTTCTGCAAACGATGCGGGCTACTCGAAAAACAGCGAAAAACTGGCCCCAAAAGCCGTGCTTTGCTCAGAGGGAGTGAATTTTAAAGTGGCGCACTTGGAAATACAGGGGGTGTCAAAGGGCTTCGACGGTGTCGATATCCTTGAGGATATCTCGATGACGGTCGAATCTGGGCAGATCGCCTGCCTACTCGGCCCTTCCGGGTGTGGCAAGACCACGCTGTTCAACGTGGTGGCAGGGCTTTCTTCTCCGCAATCGGGGCGGGTCTTGCTCGATGGCGAGGACATCACGGGGAACCCAGGGCACCTATCCTATATGCTGCAGAAAGACCTACTTCTGCAGCACAAGCGCATTATCGACAACGTTTCGCTGCCGTTGGTGCTGCGTGGTGTCCCCCGCGATGAGGCGCGTGTCCAGGTCGCGGGACTCTTTGAGACGTTTGGGCTTGAAGGTACGCAGATGCGCTGGCCCAGTGAGCTCTCGGGCGGGATGCGCCAGCGTGCCGCCCTGCTACGCGCCTACCAGTATTCACGCGATTTCATGCTGCTCGACGAGCCGTTCTCGGCACTTGACGCCTTCACGAAGGCGGACATGCACACGTGGTTCCTCGACGTCGCCGAGCGCATGGGCACGACTTCTCTCATCGTGACGCACGACATCGATGAGGCGATCATGCTGGCAGATCACATTTACGTGATGCGCGGAAACCCCCAGGCGGGAGTGCCCACCACCATCGGGGGGGAGGAGCTCATCGCTTGTCCCCGTTCCGCCCGCGCTGAGTTCGCCGTGAGCGAGGCGTTTCTCGTCCATAAGCGCCGGATTATGGGACTGCTCGGTCGATAGCCCCCTCCTTTCCTTTCTTTTGTTCACGCTTGGCACATGATGTTGAGGTTTTTCGTACTGTTTTTGCATACTGCCGAGTAGCGATCGATTATGTCCCAACGCGACCTGCGGTTTTATCGACTCACATGAGGGTGTGCGTGCCAATTCGCAAAAGTAATACGAAAAACCTCAACTTCTGGTGAGAAGTGGCATGTGGGTCCGTTGTGCCGCGCCCGTCAACGCCCGCGAGAAGTGATTGCGTGTTATTCCGATGCAACCTGCAGCACTGGTGTGAAGTGATGCATGAGCAGTTGAACGCCTCAAAAGAGCGAGGTATTTCAAAAATGTAATAGATGGCAAACTTTCTAGTGCCAATGTGCTTCCGTTGTGGTAGTTTACTTAGGTGAACATTTCAATGGAGGTGCTTCGTCATGCACAAGATGGGTCAGACTTTGCCGTTGTCGCTGGTACGAGCTGGCGAGACGGTCACTGTATGCCGGGTCCGCGGCAACGAGGACATGAAGCGCCACCTGCAAGAGATCGGCTTCGTCGATGGAGCCGAGGTGCATGTCGTCTCATCGTCGGGGTCGAACATCATCGTCCTCGTTAAGGGGGCGCGGTTTGGCATTGACGCCAAGGTTGCGCAGCACATCATGGCGGCCTAGCCGCGCGTGTGAGGGTTGCATCGTGCAACGGAATCGGGCACACCGGTGCGTCTGTGCTCACCGGTACGCCCGAGACCTCTGTGCGTTCGATCAGTATGACGAGGCCGTTTACGCCCGGGATGTTCAAGATTTGCAGAAAGGGGGAAGTATGAAAACGCTGGCAGAAGTAGAGGTGGGGGATAGTGCCACGGTGGTTAAGCTCCACGGCGACGGTGCCCTTCGCCGTCACCTTATGGACCTGGGGCTCATCAAGGGCACGCCGTTCAAGGTCGTGAAGGTCGCTCCGCTGGGCGATCCGGTGGAGATCACCGTGCGCGGCTATGAGCTGTCCATCCGCAAGGAGGAGGCCGCGATCGTCGAGGTCGCCTAATGCGCCAGATGCGCATGGTTCTATCGGTAGAGTTAGCCAAATCTAACAAGTGAGACGGAAAAGGAAGCGATTCCAGAAGGCACTTCGAGCCGCAGCTGAGCGGCACGCCGGAAAAAAATACCTCCGTCCTCGCTTAGGTGAACTCAGCAACGAATACGTTTCAAAGCCAAGAGAGAAGAAGGATCGCATGGCGAATCCAACACTGCATATCGCGCTTGCCGGCAACCCCAACTGCGGCAAGACCACTCTGTTCAACCTCATCACCGGTGCCAACGGGTACGTAGGCAACTGGCCGGGTGTCACGGTTGAGAAGAAGGAGGCGCCCCTGTCCCGCGACAAGGGTGTGATCATCACCGACCTCCCCGGCATCTACTCGCTGTCCCCGTATAGCCCTGAGGAGCGTGTGAGCCGCGATTACCTTATGAGCGGCGAGCCCGACGCGGTCATCCAGGTGATTGACGCGACGAACCTTGAGCGAAACCTGTATCTCGCGCTCCAGGTCATCGAGACGGGGCTTCCCGTGGTCGTGGCCCTCAATATGGCTGACCTCGTGGAGAAGAGCGGTGACCGGATCGATGTCTCCGCCCTTGAGAAGAGCCTGGGTTGCCCGGTCGTCATGATCTCCGCACTCAAGAACAGGGGGGTGGACGAACTCATCGCCGCCGCCCGCAAGGCCGCCACGGCGAAGCGCGGGACGTCGGAGGCCGCCGCATGCCGACATGCCTTCGACGCCGCGATCGAGGTCGTTCTCGAGCAGATTGAGGCGCAGATTCCCGCGTCGGTCGAGGTTGGCAAGCGCCGCTACTACGCGGTTAAGTTGTTCGAGCGCGACGCCGAGATTTTGGCGGAGCTCTCCCTGCCGCAGGCGTCCGTCAAGCGGATCGAGGAGCTTGTGGCCGCGTGCGAGCGCGACTGCGACGATGACGCCGAGTCCATCATCACCGGCGAGCGCTACGCCGTGATCGCGCATATCGTGGATGCGTGCCTGCACTGCGCGCCGGCGCGCATGAGCACCTCGGAGAAGATCGACCGCATCGTCACGAATCGCTGGCTCGGCCTGCCCATCTTCGCCCTGATTATGTTCGGCGTGTATTACCTGGCAATTTCCACGTTCGGCACTGCCATGACCGACTGGGTGAACGACAACCTCTTCGGCGATGGTTGGGAGCTGTTCGGTGCCGCTATGCCGAGCGTGCCCGCCCTGTTCGAGGGCTGGCTCGCATCCGCCGGGGCGTCCGACATGGTGATCTCCCTGGTCTGCGATGGCATCGTGGCCGGCGTGGGCGCCGTGCTCGGCTTCATCCCCCAGATGTTCGTCCTGTTCGTGCTCCTGTCCTTCCTTGAGGATTGCGGCTACATGGCCCGCGTCGCGTTCGTTATGGACCGCGTGTTCCGCCGTTTCGGCCTCTCGGGCAAGTCGTTCATCCCCATGCTCGTCTCCACGGGCTGCGGCGTGCCTGGCGTGCTGGCCACCAAGACGATCGAGAACGAGAAAGACCGCCGCATGACGGTCATGACCACTACGTTCATCCCGTGCGGCGCCAAGCTTCCCGTGATCGCCCTCGTTATGGGCGCGCTCATCGGTGACGCCGAGTCCACGTGGATCGCCCCGCTCTTCTATTTTCTGGGCGTCATCGCCGTCATCGTCTCGGGCATCATGCTCAAGAAGACGCGCCTCTTTGCCGGTCGCCCCACGCCCTTCGTCATGGAGCTGCCCAGCTACCACATGCCCAGCGCACGCAGCTGGGCGCTGCATGTGTGGGAGCGCGTGAGCGCCTACGTCAAGAAGGCCTTCACGATCATCTTCGCCTCCACCATCGTGGTGTGGTTCCTGTCCAACTTCGGCTTGTTCGACGGTGCCTTCGGCTACCTGCCCGCCATGGCGGGAATCCCCGAGGAGTTCACGGACTACTCACTGCTCGCCATGGTTGCGGGTGCGGTGAGCTGGATCTTCGCCCCGCTCGGCTTCGATACCTGGCAGGCCACGGCAATGTCCGTCACGGGTCTCGTTGCCAAGGAGAACGTCATGGCCACCGCCGCGTCGCTGCTGCACTTGGCCGACGCCACCGAGACCGATCCGAGCCTGTGGTCCGCGTTCGCGGCGCTCTTCCCCAGCGCGGGCGCCATTGCCGCGTTCGGCGCGTTTAACCTGCTGTGCGCTCCGTGCTTTGCCGCCATGGGCACCATCCGTGCCCAGATGGACTCCGCAAAGTGGACCGCCGTCGCACTCGGGTATGAGTGCGGCTTCGCCTGGGTGGTCGGCCTCATGATCAACCAGTTCTACCTGGCGGCGACCGGCGTGGTCGGCGTGTGGACCATCGTCGCCGTCGCATTCGCCGTGGCTATTGTGTTCCAGCTCGTGCGCCCCATGCCTTCATACGCATGGGATGAGGGCATAGGGTGCGCCTGCGCCACAAAGGCTTAGCCCCTTTTTGGCAGCCGGGTCGAATGTGCAGCTATCCACCGTGATGGTTGGGATGCAATCCGGCTGCCCGTGCGGGCTCGCGGCCCGTTTCGACGCGGTGCTCGACGGATATGCTTGCATGCTCAGGCATCCGCTTGCCGCAAATACGGCGTTTTTGTAACGAGTTTTTTGACAGCTCGAGTAGACCCCTGTTTTTGCCAACAAAACCCCAGTTGGCGAGTGCGCAAAATGGGCCTGTACGTAGGCGCCTTCGGATTTCGTTACAAAAACGTCCGATTTCGGGCATGATGGGTTTGTCTTTAGAAAAAGGAGTTGTATGTCGGCTATCGACTTTGTGATTCTCGCGTTGGTCGCGGTGGCGTTCATCGCGGTCGTGCGTCGTATTCGCAAAAAGGGGACGTGCGCTGATTGCGCGAGCGCGGGATCGTGCAGCGGGTCATGCTCCAGCTGCTCTTCGTCTGGGAATGCCGCTTGTCCCGCCTGCGAGGGCGTGGACCGCGTGGCCGAGAAGCTCGCTCGCAACGTCGGCAAATCGTGAATCCGCGGCGTCCCGTGCTAAGCTGGGCGTGAACGCTCTGCCAGCCAGCGGGAAGGAATAACCGTGAATTCGTTCGGTCGGACCGACCAATCCCTCAAGTACTTGCGTCTTCTTTCCCAGCAATTCCCCACGCAGCAGTCCGTCTTCACTGAGATCATCAACCTGCAGGCAATCCTCAACCTGCCCAAGGGCACCGAGCATTTCATGAGCGACCTGCACGGCGAGTACGAGGCGTTCCTGCACATCCTGAACAACTGCTCGGGCGTGGTACGGGAGCACGTTGACGACATCTTCGGCGACACGCTCGCCGAGGAGGAGAAGGCGGACCTCTGCACGCTCATTTACTATCCGCACGAGAAGCTCGAGCTTGCGCATCGCATGCACCTCGATTCGCCGAGCTGGTACAAGACCACCCTCGACCGCCTGCTGGTGGTGACGCGCTCGCTTTCCAGCCGGTACACGCGATCCAAGGTGCGCAAGGCGATTCCCCACGATTACGCCTACATTATCGACGAACTGCTGCACACGCACCCGGACGAGAACAACTACCGCGTCCGCTATCACGAGCGCATCATCGATTCGATCTTCGAGACCGATGCGGGTGAGGACTTTATCTGCTCGCTTTCCGACCTGATCAAGCGCCTGGTTATCGATCATCTGCATCTGGTGGGCGACATCTTTGACCGCGGCGGCGGGGCCTCGAAGATCATGGACCGGCTTTCGAGCTACCACTCCTTCGACATCCAATGGGGTAACCACGACCTGCTATGGATGGGTGCCGCAGCGGGCCAGCCCGCCTGCATCGTCACGGTGCTGAGGAATAACCTGCGCTATGGGAACTACGAGATTCTCGAGAACGATTACGGCATCTCCCTGCGCGAGCTCGTCGCGTTCGCGGAGCGTACGTACCGTCCGGTTCCCGAGGGCGTGTCGGGATTGGCGACGACGCTCACGCCACTCATGAAGGCCGTGAACGTCCTGCTTTTCAAGCTCGAAGGCCAGATCATCATGCGTCATGCCTGCTTTGACATGCACGATCGGTTGCTGTTGGAGCGCATTGATTTGGAGGCGGGTACGGTCCGACTGGCGGATGGTCGGGATTACGCGCTCGCGACGTGCGATTTCCCCACGTTCGACCCAGAGCGCCCCTATGAGTTGAGCGAGGACGAGCAGCACATTGTAGACCGCCTGGTGGCGGAGTTCACCACCGCGGATCACCTGCATCGCCACGTCAACATCTTGTACAGCCACGGATCCATGTATCTGGCGCATAATCGCAACCTGCTCTTCCACGGGTGCGTTCCCATGAACGAGGATGGAACGTTTTCGAGCATGAACTGCCTGGGCACGTGGCGGAGCGGTCGTGACTACCTGGACTTCTGCGATGAGATTGCCCGTCGCGCATGGCGTACGCACGACCAGGATGCCCTGGATTGGATGTGGTACCTGTGGATTGGCATGAAATCCCCTGCGAGCGGGCGCCTGGTCAAGACGTTCGAGCGCACGTATATCGATGACCCTTCCTGCTGGCAAGAACCCATGGATCCGTATTTTGAGCTGACGCGCGACGAGGGCGCCTGTGACGCCATCATGGCGGAGTTCGGCTTGGCATCCGGAACGGGACACATCATAAATGGGCATACGCCCGTGCACACCTCCGAGGGCGAGCAGCCCATCCGTGCGCACGGACGCCTCTTGGTGATCGATGGAGGGTTTTGCAGCGTATATCATCCTAAGACGGGGATTGCGGGGTACACCCTGATCTCGAGCTCACGCGGGTGCCGCCTCAAGGCGCATCAGGCATTCGAGAGCGTTGAGGCGGTGCTCACACGTAACGCCGATATCGTGAGCGAGACCGATCGGTTCGATGTCGCCGAACGTCGTCGTATGGTGAGCGACACCGATACCGGCGTGCAAATTCGCGAACAGATCGCCGACCTGCGCGCCCTGCTTGAGGCGTATCGCACAGGTGTGTTGGAGGAACGCCTGTAGGTGACTTTCCCATCGGGATCGAAGCGGCTTTGTTGCACCAGGGTTTGGCTACCGGAGCAACTCCCAGGGTTCTTTGCCGAGGGCGAAGGCGAGTCGGTCGAGTGTCGAGAGCTTGAGGTTATCGCGTCCCTGTTCGATAAGGTCGAGCGTGACCCGGCTGATGCCGAGCTGCAAGCTGAAATCGACCTTTGACAGGCCGAGATCTTTGCGAATGGCGCAGATGTTCCTGCCCAGGGTATGTTGCGAGCTCTCATTCATGCTACGAGCATGCCCGCGCAAAAAAGCGAAACGTAAACTGCGCTTTACGTTTCGGCCTTTCGCATAGGGATTACAGAAGTGCGGCGAGGGGCGTCCCTTCCTGTCATTGCGCATCGAGTCGTCGCCGTTCATGGCGACGCGGGCTTTGCTGCATGCGGAGTTATCCACATGAGGGATACGCCGAGATGCTCCAACCTTACGGCGACCCGACAATAATCTGCCGTCTGTCCGCCTTCTTTCAACACTGACGGAATTGTAGGTATCTTCGAAAATGAATAGGGGGTACGTAAAGTGCGCCTACAGCGATATGAAATGCAGAAAGTATGCGCAAAGATAGAAATATAGCCACAATTCATGCAGAACGGGAGGTTGGCCTGGAATTGCGGAAAACCTGACACGCATCTGACGCAATGCCAAGCGATCAGACATATACCTGACGTTGTGCCATCGACGTTTCGTACCGTTGTAGACGAGCGGTATCGGAAAAAGGAGAGCGGATATGGCACAGGTAAAGACGTGCGATTTGGTCGAAACCGAGCAGAAGGCACCAGAGGGTGAGACGGGTGGAGCCCAAGAGGGGGTGTCAGTTCCAACGCTGAGGAGAGCCGTCCATCGTGCTCGCATCTTGAGGGACATTAAGCTGCGCACGAACGAGGTCAGTGCGACCATTGTGATAGCGCCCGACGGGTTTGGAAAGACGACCCTGCTTTGCCAGCGCGTGGCGGAGGTCCAACGGGACTCCAGTCGCAGCGTCGCACGCATGATCGATGCGGCGGGGATGGATGGCGAGGAGCTGTATGGGCTGCTGGGAGAGTTGGAGATGCATCTTGATGCCCGCATGCGCCCGCTGGTTGCAATCGACAACCTTCCAACGCTCCACGGCGCGGCACTCGAAGGAGTTGCGGGAAGGATGCGCTCGCTTCATCGGAGGGGCTTCGAATTCTTGCTGGCGTGCCTTCCCGGCAATCGCGCATTCGCGAACGGTATGGGCGATGCCTATAAAGTCACGCCTCAGGCCCTCGTGGTCCGTCCGCGCGAATACTCGGATTGGACGCGGATGCTCGGAATCTCCGGTGAGCTCGACGTGTACGATTTGACCCAGGGGATACCCGCGCTCGTCGCGATGCTCGGCATTGTCGACGGTCGGCAGCTGAGCTTGGAGGCGTTTTCTCGCGCAGCCGCGGCGTTGTACCGGGGCGCGCTCGAGGAGATGCGTCGCGGAAGGGATTCCCTGTACCGAACGGCTTGCCTGCTCGTATTGACGGGCGCGGGATCGCTCCGCGACTTCGAGCGCATCGGCATGCGTGTGCGCGTGCAGAGCTGGTCGCGCATCGCGCGCGAATACCCGTTGTTCGGAGTGGATGTTGAGCAGGGGACGTATCGCTGTCTGGTGCAGGGAAGCAAGGCAATGGGCGAGCTATGTTGTCAGATGACGCGCGCACGCCCACTTTTCGCGGTGCGTGCCATCAAGATCCTCATGGCGGCGGACAACGTCGACCGTGCCGTGCGCATCGCGGGCATGCTCGAACATACCGAGGATGCACTGGGGGTCCTGACGGAGCACCCGACTTCGTTTGCGTTGAGCGGCAATGTGGCGTTCGTGCGCGACATGATGGAGTCGATGGGGGATGTCTCCGCGGCGTCGACGCCAGTGGGAGGCGTGCTGGCGCTGTATCTCTCGGCATTGATGAGCGGGGAATTTCGTCTCGCCCGTGCATTGGGCAGTGAGCTCAGGCGCAGGAGGAACGAGATCAAAGGGGAGGTTGCGCCGGAGTCATGGGCGCAAGCACGTGCTTTGTGCAACATGTGGCCGGATTGTAGGGGCATCGGCCTGCCCGAGATCGACGCCGCGTTCACGCAGGGGCATGCGACCGTCGCATCCCAAGATCTAGAGCTTCATGCCAGGATATATGCGGAGCTCATCGGTGGATCTGGGGACGTCACGCTCGAAAGTCGCATACAGGGCTTTACTGAGCTGTCCGGAGAAGGAGTGTCCATTCCTCGGGTGCTGCTTGCGTGCGATCGTGCACTCGTCGATGCGATGTGTGGGGATATGGGCGATGTTCGAGCGACGGATGCGAACATGCAAAGGATGGCGACGAGACTTTTGGAGCGCAAGGTAGCGCCCATCGCCACGCATATTCGCATGGTCGCCGCGACGTGCCGATTATTCTCCGGTCTTCCCGTTGCCGATGAGCGCGCGTTCATCGATGCCGGCACGCTTTCCGTTCGCACCTCGGATTTTGCGACGCAATTGTTCTGCCTGGTGGGAGAGGGTTGGCAGGCCCTTGTTCTCGGGCAATGCTCCAACGCCCTGTTTCGCGCACATCAGGTGCTCAAATTGGCAACTGAGGACCAGCGTGTGGTGATGGCATGGGCTCGCATGCTCGAATGCTGTGCGCATCTCGCCGACACGCCCCGTATGGCACTTGATGGCGAAGCGGACCTGCTTGATCTTGCAGAACCGGCGCAGACACCGGCCGAGGCTTGGACGGCTGCGTTGAGACTCGCTGCGGCCCATAGATCGTCGGAGCTCAGCGCATGGTGCTCGCTGAACAAGAAGATGCTGCTCACCAAGGGCTTCACCGCGTTCGCCCGTCAGGCGGTCGCCGTGCTGGGCGATAAGGTGGGGCTGATCACCCGGGTGCTCCCCGGCGATTATGCGATGGCCGCCGGAATGGATTCGGAGCCCGCGCCGCGGGAAGGCGAAGCGCCTTGGGAGGGCTCAGACGATGCGGATCTGCTGTTAGGCCAGGTGAATGTGAGGCTCTTTGGAGGATTCCAAGTTGAGCGCGGTGGCCATGTGGCGACCGACGCAATCTGGCGACGCAGGAGGGCGTGCATCATTGCCGCCCGCCTCGTCTTGGCTGCGGGGGCCTTTGTGGGGCGCAAGGAGATCGGAGAGGAGGTGTGGCCCGACAAAGACTATCTTCATGCGCGTGAGACGCTGTACGCCGGCCTTTCGTCGTTGCGGTCGGCTTTTGGCCAAAGTGACGATGGCCCCCAATATGTGCTGACGCAAGGCGAGGGGGTTGCCATCAACACGGAGTATGTGGTTTCGGATACGATGCGTTTCGATGCTCTTGCCAGGGACATTCTTCTCGGCCGCGCGAGGACGACGGGCAGGCAGCTCATCGAGGCGTGTTTGCGGCTGGATGAGCTTTATACCGGCCCCTTGTACGTCCCGAACTTTGGAGATACCTCATTCTATGTGCGGCAGCGGCGCCTGTACCAAACCAAGTTCGTGGACTGCATGATGCGCGGCGCGCATGTGGCACTGGAGCTGGATGATCTGCCTGTCGCCTCATGGCTTATCGATGCTGCTTTGCGCCAAGCCCCGCTGCGGGAGGACGTCATCCGTGCCGCGATGCACATATACGACAAGGGCGGGCGTCGTCGCGAGGTGGTCGAACTGTACAACAGCCACGTACATGTGCTGGAACAGGAGCTGCACTCCCTGCCCGAGAGGGAAACGCAAATGGCGTACGAGGCGATAATTCACGGTGATAGAGAGGTGGAACTCTTGGCTTAGCGTCACCAGGGTCCACTGCAGAGCGAACTCGTGCAAAAAGGGGCGACCCGCTGGCCGCCCCTTGAGTTGATCGAGCAGGTAATCGAGTAATTAATCGAGTGTGATGTGCTCGATGTCCTTGCGGCTGCTGACGCGGTACAGGGCAAAGCGATGACCGATCACCTGGACGACTTCGGAGCCCGTGCGCTCGGCGAGTTGGTCGGCCGCCTCGCGGCAGGAGAGTAGGCTGCCATCTTGGACGGCGCACTTGATGAGCTCGTGCGCCTCGAGGGCCTCTTCGGCCTGCTTGGCGATCGCGTCGGTTACGTCGGCTTTACCGATGAGGACGACGGGGTTGAGGTGATGGGCGAGGGCGCGAAGCTGACGGACCTGCTTGCCGGTGAGTGCCATGTATCTACTCGCTTTCTGCGGGAGCGGTTTTTGCAGGTCAACGATACCGCACCCAGCCTCGTCCGACAAGCTGTTTGCATATGAAGACCACGTGGGTGAGCATTTAAAATACGATTTCGAGGCGAGCGAGAATACCCGACTACATGGTCCGCGTGTGCGGTTTTGATTTTGGCACGCGGCAATCTTGTTGCTTCTTGTGTTTCCACTTGTTCCGGTGCGCAGGTGGGAAAGCGCGCGCTAAAATAGAGAGAACGCAAAACATGAACGTACGATCCGCAAAGGAGACCGCCATGTCCATTACGCCCCAGGAGATCGCCGAGACACGCGGTATGGTCTCAGAGCACAATTTGGACATTCGCACGATCACCATGGGCATATCGCTCATGGGTTGCGCCGACGAGAATCTGGATCGCATGTGCACCAAGGTGTACGACCACGTTACCCGCACGGCGGAGCATCTTGTCGAAACGGCAGAGAGCCTTGAGCGTGAGTACGGTATCCCCATCGTGAACAAGCGCGTTTCGGTGACCCCGGTCGCCCAGATCGCGTCGGCGTGCCCCGATGAAGATCTTGTGCCCCTCGCGTATGCCCTCGACCGCGCCGCCGAATCCCTTGGCATCGATTACCTCGGCGGTTATTCGGCGCTCGTCCACAAGGGCATCGGAAACGCCGATCGCCGTCTCATCAGCTGCATTCCGCGTGCGCTTGCTGAGACGAGCCGCGTGTGCTCCAGCGTGAACGTTGCCACCCTGCGCGCTGGCATCAATATGGATGCGGTGCTCATGGCGGCCCAGACGATCATCGATGCCGCCAAGCTCACCGCCGATCGCGAGTGCGTGGGCGCGTCCAAGTTCGTCTGCTTTGCCAATATGGTCGAGGACTCGCCCTTTATGGCGGGTGCCGTGCATGGTTCCGGCGAAGCTGACGCCGTCATCAACGTGGGCGTATCCGGCCCCGGCGTCATGGCAGCCGCCCTTGAGGAGCTGCCCGAGGACGCCGATATGATGCAGGTCGCGGAGCGCATCAAGCAGACCGCCTTTAAGATTACGCGCGCTGGCGAGCTCATGAGCCGCGAGGCCGCTCGCCGTCTGGGCGTCGACAAGGGCATCGTCGACCTCTCGCTTGCCCCCACACCCGCCATCGGCGACTCTGTTGCCCGCATCCTCGAGATCATTGGTGTCGGCCAGTGCGGAGGCCCCGGCACCACGGCGGCACTCGCACTGCTCAACGACTGCGTCAAGAAAGGCGGCGTTATGGCGAGCTCCTCGGTGGGTGGCCTGTCTGGTGCCTTCATCCCCGTCTCCGAGGACGCCGGCATGATCGAGGCAGCGGAGGCTGGTGCGCTCTCCCTCGAGAAGCTCGAGGCCATGACTTGCGTGTGCTCTGTGGGCCTCGATATGATCGCCGTTCCTGGCGACACCGATGTCGAGACCATCGCGGGCATCATCGCTGACGAGATGGCCATCGGCGTCATCAACAACAAGACCACCGCCGTCCGCATCATCCCCGCTATCGGAAAGGGCGTCGGCGAGTCGGTCGATTACGGCGGCCTGTTCGGTCGGGCTCCCATCATGCCGGTCAACAGCCATGCCGGCACGGTGTTCGCCCATCGCGGCGGCCGTTTCCCGGCACCCATGAATTCGCTCAAGAACTAGCGAAGCGTCGAGGTTATCTCGGTTGATGCGCAGGTGAAGTCTAGCGCGGACGGGGTCTTAGGACCGGCCCGTCCGCGCTTTTGTCCGCTTAGGTCGATTGCGGCGTTGATTCGACAAAGATGTTGAGGTTTTTCGTATTCATTTCGGGTTTTGTCGAGTAGCAGCCCCAAATCCCCAACATGTACCTGCGTGTTTGTTGGGAAAAACCGAGCTCTACTTGGCAAAACCGGAAAACGATACGAAAAACCTCAACTTCCAAGCTGGATTACGTTAGCCGAAGACTTTTGCGGCGATGCGTGCGGACTCCGCGGCGTCTTTGGCATAGAAATCGGCGCCGATCTGCTCTGCATATTCGGGCGTGAGCACGGCTCCGCCCACCATGACGAGCGTTCCTGGGGCCTCGCGGTGCAACAGGTCGATGGTTTTCGCCATATTGGGGACGGTCGTGGTCATCAGTGCGGACAGGCCCACGAGCTTAATGTCGTGTTCGCGCACCGCATCGAGCACGGCCTGCGGCTTTACGTCGCGTCCGAGGTCGATCACCGTGTATCCGTAGTTGTCGAGCAGCATTTTGACGATGTTCTTGCCGATGTCATGGATATCGCCCTCAACGGTGGCCACGCAGATCGTTCCCTTGTCGAGCTCCTTACTGGCGGGCATCTGCTCCCGTATGATGTCAAAGCCCGCACGCGCCGCTTCCGCCGAGGCCATGAGCTGCGGCAAGAACAGCTCTCCTCGATCGAAGCGCGTCCCAACTTCGTCAAGGGCGGGGATAAGGTGAGCATCGATGAGGTCGAGCGGGGGGAGGGTGTTCAGCAGTTCGCGTGTGAGCTCGGCCGTCTCGCGTTTGCGCCCGGTGAGCACGAAATGGCCGATTGACCGCTCGGAGTTCGGGGAAGGCGCGCTCGGCGCATTCCCATCGACGCGTGTGGAGGCGGTAGCGTCCGGCAAACGGATGGCCTTGTCGTCGGACTTCGCGTATGGATCGCGCCATCCCGCGTAGCGCTCGATGTAATCGCGTGCGCCGGCATCCTCGCCATTGAGGACGCGGAAGGTGCGCACGGCGTCCATGTAGCGATCCGAGCCGGGGTTGAGGATCGGGGTGTCCAGTCCGGCTCCGAGGGCGGCGGCGAGGAACGCGCCGTTGAGCAGGGGCCGCTGCGGCAGTCCAAAGCTGACGTTCGACACGCCGAGCGTGCACTTGACCCCCAGGCGTTCCTTGACCATCGAGATGGCACGGAGCGTCTCGAGCGCTTGACGCTGATCGGTCGAGACGGTCATGGCGAGGCAGTCGATGAGGAGGCGCGAGCGCGGGATGCCGTGTCGCTCGGCTTCCCCCACGATGCGCGCGGCGATTTCGAACCGCTGCTCGGCGGTGGTGGGGATGCCCGCCTCGTCAAGCGTAAGACCGATGACGTTGGCTCCGTATCGCGCGGCGATGGGCAAAATCTCGTCCAGGACCTCTTGCTTGCCGTTGACGGAATTGATGATCGGCTTGCCGGGGTACCGCCGGACGGCGGCCTCGAGCGCGGCGGGGACGGTGGAGTCGAACTGGAGCGGCAGTGTGACGGCCCCCGAGAGGCGTTCACCGGCGACTTGTAAGGCATCGACCTCGTCGATATCGGGGAGTCCCACGTTGACGTCGAGGATATCGGCCCCCTGCTCCTGCTGCGCGATGCCCTCGCTTACGAGATAGTCGAAATCTCGAGTGCGGAGCGCCTCCTTGAGCCGCTTCTTGCCCGTGGGATTGATACGTTCGCCGATGACGGCGATGGCTCGGCTTTCGGTGGGAAGCGAGATGAGTGCTTGGGCGCTCGTGACGGTGAACGCCTGGGGCACCTCTCGCTTGCGCGGGGTGCGCCCCCGCAGCACATCGGCGATGAGGGCGATGTGACGGGGATCGGTGCCACAGCATCCTCCGAGAATACCAACGCCGTCGTCCACCATGCCACGAACTGCCGCGGCGTACTCCTCGGGCCCGATGTCAAAGACGGTGCAGTCGTGTTCGACATGGGGAAGACCCGCATTCGCCTGGACAATCAGCGGCTTTTCCGTGACGGCGAGCATGCGCTGGGCAAGTGCGCGCAGCTCGTGCGGCCCTTGGGAGCAGTTGATGCCCAGCGCGTCGACCCCAAGGGCATCGAGGGTGACGGCGGCGACTTCTGGGGAGGTGCCCAGGAACGTACGGCCATCTGCCTCAAAGGTCATCGTCACGAAGATGGGAAGCCCGGTGTTTTCGCGGCAGGCAAGGATGGCGGCCTTGACCTCGAGTACGTCGGTCATCGTCTCGATGATGAAGAGGTCGGCGCCGGCGTCCGAAGCAGCTCGAGCCTGCTCGGCGAATGCGTCGTATGCCTCATCGAAGCTGAGCGTGCCCAAAGGGCGCAAGAGCGCGCCGAGCGGACCGATATCGGCGGCGACCAGGTGAGCGCCGGCAGCACGAGCGCACGAAACGGCGGCAGCGTAGACCTCGTCGACCGTGGCACGGCCATCGAGCTTCAATCGGTTCGCCCCAAAGGTGTTGGTGGTGATGACATCGCTGCCTGCCTCGACGTACGCGCGATGGATGGCCTCGATGTGCTCGGGGTTCGTGAGGCAGAGCAGTTCGGGAAGTTCTCCGGCAGCTAGTCCGGCGGCTTGGAGCATGGTTCCCATGCCGCCGTCGAATAGCAGGTGACAGTCTCCGCTGATGGCTTTGTGCAGCAAGGTGTCCATGAGTCTCCTTGTCGTTGGATGGTCTTTCATCCTAACAGGTGGTGCCGCGTTTGCGCATGGAGCAGGAGGCGCGCATGCGGCAGATGGCGCATCGCGCCGGCGCATCGGCGGCACGGGGCAGCCCCTCAAAAACGCCGATCATGGCGCTTACGGATTTACTGGGCACCATGAGGTTGGTGGGTGTGACGGTGAGCCCGATGCGTCGGGTGGCGTCAAGGGATGCGAGGAGCCGCCCCTGCGCCTCGAGCGGGCAATCGCCATATCCGCACGAGAAGCGCCAGTTGCATGAAAGGCCGGCGGCGGATGCCGCGTCCTGCACCATGGAGTCGAGATGTCCGACGGCGGACTCGATGAGCGCGGAGGACGCTGCATCGTAGATTGCGGCATCCAACGGGCTTTGTGCGCCGAGCGCGCGCAGGCGCCTCTCGTTGTCCATGCCGAGCGTGCATGCGAGCACCGTGCACCAGCGTGCGTCCTTGAGGTGGCGGTAGATGTCACGCCCCCTGAGGGTTACGACCGTTCCCGTGAGGCGAATACACGCCCTCCCCTCGTCGTCAAGGGTGGAGGCGTCTACGGGAAACGTCGCGAAGACGCCTCGCGCCCGTCCATGGGCTTCGACGTCGCGTGCGACCCGCTCGATCCTGCACGCCAGGTCGTCTTCGATGTTCTGTCCCGTATGCCCCAGATATCGCAGCATTTCATTGCGGTCAATCGCGAGGGGATCCTCCGTGCCTCCAAGCGTGACGACGCGCGGCCCCGCAAGCGCGCCGGGGAGCTCGCGCATGTTCGACGACGTGGCCTCGGTTTGCGTATCCACGGCTAGCGGGTCTCTTGACGAAGGGCACTCATAGCGGCACGGGCGACGCTCGGTCGGTTCATGGTGTAGATGTGCAGGCCGTCCACGCCGTGGTCGGCGAGGTCCTCAAGCTGGCGGCACGCATATTCGATGCCGGCGGCACGCAGGCTGTCCGGATCGTCTTCAAAACGCGCGAGCAGTTTGATAACGGGAGAGGGAAGCGAGGCGCCGCACATGAACACCATGCGGCTGATCTGCTGCTTTCCCATGAAGGGCATGATTCCGGCGGTGATGGGGACGGTGATGCCCGCGGAGTCCGCAAGCTCGCGGAAGCGATAGAAGTAATCGTTGTCGAAAAAGAGCTGCGTCACGAAGAAGCTCGCTCCCGCATCCTGCTTTTGCTTGAGATGGCGCATGGAGCGCGCGAGGTCGTCGCATTCCAGGTGGCCTTCCGGATACGCCGCCGCGCCGACGCAAAAGCCCGCCTCGACGAGCGGCGGGATGATGTCCTTCGCATAGCGGAAATCGGCGCAGCCCGGGCCGGTCGGGGCTCCTTCGGGGACATCCCCGCGCAGCGCGAGCACGTTTTCCACACCCGCCGCGCGCATCTCGTCGATCTTCGCGGCGAGGTCCGCGCGCTTGAGCGAGATGCAGGTGAGGTGGGCGACCGAGGGGATAGCGAGTTCCGTATCGATCATCTGGGCGATCTGCGTGGTGGCGGCGTTGTTGCCCGATCCTCCAGCCGAATAGGTGACGCTGATGAAGTCGGGCCCCAGGGGCGCGAAGGAGGCGGCGACTTCTCGAGCTCGCTCGAGCGTGAGCTCGCCTTTGGGCGGAAACATCTCGAACGAGACGGGGAGCCTGCGGAGCCGCTGCGCCGTTTCGAAGATATCGGATATATACATGGTGAGCCTTCCCCTTGCAATGGTAGCGATTCACTATAGCGCAGCGGAGCGCTGGTGGGCGGGAGGGGCATCCACGATATATATTGGTTACGAAGGATGCCGCGCGCAGCCAGCTTTGATTGCCGCTGTGCTCACCATAATCTAACTGGTATTTTGTGTGTAATGCCAATCTTGCCCCGCATAACCGTTCACCGTTCGATGGCGCACGCTGGCGGCTCCGCCGGGAAGCGGACGGTATAAAACTGACATGCTGTACCTCATATATGGCGAAGCTATGCGTCGACATCGGGTCGACGATAGAAGGAGGTTGCATGAGTACATTGCACACCCAAAGCCGCCCCGGGAAGGGAGCGCACCGTACGCGTACGAAGCGCGTGCTGTGCGCGGCGCTGGTGGGCGCTTTGGCGCTTGGCGCTCCTGCGGTGTCGGCGGTCGCGGCGGGGCTGGGTCCCTCGCTGCGTTCGCAGTCGACGACGCAGATGAGTTCCAAGCCCGAGGTCGTCTACATCAACAGCGTGACCGATCCGGCTCAGCGCGTGCAGGGGTTCAACGAGAACTGGAAGTTCAAGTTGGGCGAGGTCTCGGGTGCAAACACCGAGGCGTTCGACGATTCCTCGTGGGATGTCGTCGACCTGCCGCATGATTACAGCATCGACCAGGATTACACCAAGACCGGCGAGGCGGAGAGCGCCTACAAGCCGGGCGGTATCGGCTGGTACCGCAAATCCTTCGAGGTGGGCAACGACCTTGCCGGCAAGCAGGTCCGCATCGACTTCGACGGCGTCTACATGGACGCGACCGTTTACATCAACGGCCAGGAGCTGGGCAGCCATCCGTACGGTTACACGCCCTTCTCCTTCGATCTCACGCCCTATCTCAAGGTGGGCGAGCAGAATGTCATCGCCGTTCGCGTGAACAACCAGATCCCGTCGTCCCGCTGGTACTCCGGTTCCGGTATGGGCCGCGACGTCGACCTGGTCGTGACCGACCCCGTCCACGTTGCCAAGGACGGCGTTCAGGTGACCACCCCGCAGCTGGAGTCCCAGAAGGGCGGCAACGTCACCACGCATCTGAAGACCTCCGTTGCCAACGCGGGCAAGTCCGAGGCCGCGGTGACCCTCGTCCAGACCGTGTTCAAGCGCGGTGAGAGCGTCGAGCAGGCCATCGGCACCCAGACCACGCAGGTCACGGTTGCCGCTGGCGAGACGAAGGCCGTCGAGGCCGACCTCACAGCGACCAAGCCCGAGCTGTGGGGCACGGATAGCCCGGTGCTCTACACCGTGCGCACGCAGGTAAAGATGGGCGACAAGGTTATCGACACCTACGATACCGATTTCGGCTACCGCTTCTTCAAGTTCGACGCCGCCAAGGGCTTCTCGCTCAACGGCGAGTCCATGAAGATCAAGGGCGTGTGCATGCATCACGACCAGGGCGCCCTGGGCTCCGTCTCGACGCGCGATGCGCTCGAGCGCCAGGTGAAGCTCCTGAAGGAGATGGGCTGCAACTCCATCCGCACATCGCACAACACGCCGGCCCGCGAGTTGGTCGAGATCTGCAACGAGCAGGGCATGCTGCTCGACCTCGAGTTCTTCGATGGCTGGACGTCGCAGAAGAACGGCAACTCCAAGGACTACGCTCGCTTCTTCAACAAGGCCATGGGTGAGTCCGAGCTCATCGGCGCCTCCGCGGACAAGACCTGGGCGCAGTTCGATCTCGAGCAGAGCATCGCGCGCGACTACAACGCGCCCGCGATCATCATGTGGTCCATCGGTAACGAGATGACCGAGGGTACCGGTGGCATCTCCAACTTCAACCAGGTGCAGCAGAACCTGATCGATTGGGTCAAGGCCGTCGATACCACGCGCCCCGTCACCACGGGCGACAACCAGTACAAGAACAATGGCAGCACCACGCTGAACCCGCAGGGCATCGCGAACGCCAAGGGCATCGTCGGCCTCAACTACGCCGACGGCAACGTGTATGACAAGGCTCATCGCGAGCATAGCGATTGGATCTTGATCGGTTCCGAGACCGCTTCCGCCATCAACAGCCGCGGCATCTACAACACGCATGGTCAGGATGGCAGCGCCCAGCAGCTCACCGCTTACGATTACAGCGCGGTCGGCTGGGGCCACGTGGCCTCGAAGGCTTGGTACGATGTGCTCACCCGCGACTTCATGTCCGGCGAGTACGTGTGGACCGGCTTCGATTACCTGGGCGAGCCCACGCCGTGGAACGGTACGGACTCCGGTGCCAAGGGCACCTGGCCGTCTCCGAAGAACTCCTACTTCGGCATCATCGATACCGCCGGCCTTCCCAAGGACTCCTACTATCTGTATCAGAGCCTGTGGAACGAGGACGTCAACACCCTGCACATGCTGCCCGCATGGAACAGTGATGTGGTGAAGAAGGACGGCCAGAACAAGGTCGATGTCGCGGTGTACACCGATGCAGCAGCCGTCGAGCTGTTCTTCACGCCGAAGGGTTCCACCGAGCGCCAGTCGCTGGGTAAGAAGGCCTTCACGACCAAGACCACCGAGGGCGGCGTTTCCTATCAGATCTACGAGGGCGATGGCGCCTACACCGGTAACGATATCCATCGCAACCTGTACCTCACCTGGAAGGTCCCCTATGCCGACGGCACCATCACCGCCGAGGCATACAACGCCAAGGGCGAGAAGATCGACACCTCGACGTGGCAGGGTCGCCAGAGCGTGACCACCACCGGCAAGGCCGCGAAGCTCAAGGCCGAGGTCAATCGCGAGGGCATGACCGCGAACGGTACCGACCTCGCATACGTTACCGTGAGCGTGACCGATGCCGAGGGCAACGTCATTCCCAACGCGACCAACAACGTGACGTTCAAGGTGACCGGCTCGGGTAGCCTCGCCGGCATCGACAACGGCAGCTCGCCCGACCATCAGTCTTATCGCGATGACAACCGCGATGCGTTCTCCGGCCAGCTGGTGGGTATCGTGCGCGCGGGCGAGAAGGCTGGCGATGCCACCGTTACGGTGAGCGCCGATGGCCTCGAGTCCACCACCATCACGATCCCCGTCGCCGCCTCCTCGGATGCTCCCGAGGCGAAGACGGCCGACAGCCTGTACTTCGCGCGCTACCACTACGTGAAGACGGGCTCCGCGCTCGAGCTTCCCGCCGCCGTTCAGGTGCGCTATAGCGACGGCGCGTCTGAGAACAAGGCTGTTACCTGGGATAACGTTCCTGCTGATAAGCTGGCGACCCCCGGCAGCTTCACCGTAAGCGGTACGGTCGCCGATACGCCCGTTCGCGCTACCGCCGTGGTCACGGTCGTCGACGATATCGCTGCGCTGCTCAACTACTCCACCACCGTGAGCAAGGGCGCCGAGCCCGTGCTGCCCGATAGCCTCCCGGCCGTTATGGCGGACGGCACCGTGCTCAACGCCAATTTCCCGGTGACGTGGAGCGCTGCCGAGGACGGCGCGTACGACAAGGCGGGCACCGTGATGCTTGCCGGCACGTCCAACGTGTTCGGCAAAGATGTCACCGTTACCGCTTCGATCCGCGTCCAGGAGGAGACCATCACCATCGGCGGCAACATCGCCAAGGATGCGATGAAGATTACGCAGAGCGTGCCCGAGGGCAAGCAGAGCGATACGCTGATGGCGATCGTAGACGGCAAGACCGAGCCCGGTGCGAATACCGGCGGCGGTGCAAATCCCACGCTGTGGTCCAACTATGATTATTCTCAGGATGGCAACAAGACCGCGCAGGTTACCTTCGAATATGCAACTCAGCAGCGTTTCGGCCAGTTCAAGGTGACCTTTGCCAAGGACAGCTGGTCCGCTCGCTTCCCCGATGACAACGCGACGAAGTTCGAGGTGTCTGAGAACGGTAAGGATTGGACGCCGCTGACCGTTACCGAGACGCGCGCGGATGCCCAGGGCAATGCTCGCCTCTACACTTATGACTTCGCTCCCGTCACGGCGACCTTCGTCCGCATGACGGTGACGAACGCCGACGTGCAGACCGGCACTACTGCAAAGCCCTGCACCGCGATCACCGAGGTCGAGCTGAATACCGCTCAGGGTAGCTTCGTGACGAACGCGACCGCGAAGCTCGCCTCGCTCAAGGTGAACGGCACCGCCGTGCCGGACTCCGCCCTGAAGCAGGGTGGCTATAACACGCCCGCCGAGACCGCTAAGGTCGAGCCGGTCGCCGCCGATAACGCCGCCGTGACCGTGCTCCCCGCGCACGACGACAAGGTCCTGATCATCATCGAGTCCGAGGACCACAAGACCCGCAGTACCTTCACCGTCAACCTCGGTGCCCCCGAGACGATGGATCCCGCCGACGATTCGCGCGACTATCCGGTCGACAAGATCGTCAATACGGAGACCGGCAGCGTGCATGAGCCCGCTTCGGGCAACGAGGGTCCGCTGTCCTTCGCCTTCGATAAGAACAACGAAACCTACTATCACTCCCACTGGACCGCGACCACGCTCGACAACCTGTGGGTAACCATGGAGCTCGAGGAGCCCACCGCCATCGACGGTCTGCGCTATCTGCCGCGTCCTGCCAGCAGCGGTAGCCACAACGGCACCTTGTTCGGCGCCAAGCTCCAGTACAGCGAGGACGGCAAGACCTGGAAGGACGCCGGAACCGCAACCTGGCTTTCTCCCGAGGATGCCGACTACACGCGCGATTGGAAGCTGCTCCAGCTTGCCAAGCCCGTGACGGCCAAGTACTTCCGCCTGCAGGCTACGGCCACCTATGCCGATGGCGGCCGTAACAATGCGTTCCTGAGCGCCGCCGAGCTGCGCTTGACGAAGGCGAAGAGCACGACGACCGACATCGCCAGCGATGCCGTCTCCATCGAGGTTCCCGCTTCCGTTACCGTCGACCGTGTCGACGCCGAGCATCCCGTGGATGCCTCCGTGGTATCCGTCGTGGTCAAGCATGGCGAGAAGACCTTGGAGAACGGCGTGGATTACACGCTCGAGTTCGCCGACAACACCGCTGCCGGCACCGGCAAGGTGACCGTCAAGGGTATGGGCAAGTACGCCGGCTCTGTCGAGCGCACCTTCGAGATCAAGGTTGCCGAGCCCGTGCTCGAGGGCATCGCCATCAAATCGGCTCCCTCGAAGACCACGTACAAGGTCGGCGAGAAGCTCGATCCCGCAGGCTTGGTGCTGATGCTGAGCTACTCCAATGGAGACGCCGTCGATGTTGAGTACGGCGCCGATACTGCTGCGGCGTTCGCGTTCACGCCGGGTCTGGACGAGGCTTTCGCCGAGGAAGCCGCCGCGCTCGAGGTAACCGTTGCCTACGAGGGCAAGACGGCTGTGTTCGACGTTCGCGTCGAGAAGGCCGCCGAGCCCGAACCCGAACCCGAGCCCGAGCCCGAACCGGAGCCCGAGCCCGAACCGGAGCCCGAGCCTGGCGTCAACTACGCCGGCAAGCTCAAGGAGCTGCTGGCGAACAACGCGAACCTGGTCGAGTCTGATTACAAGCCCGAGGCCTGGGACCGCTTCGTCGCCGCCCGCGACGCCGCGCAGGCTTTGCTCGACAGCGGATCGGCTACCGACGAGCAGCTCAAGGATGCTTTCAACGAGCTGAACGCGGCTGTGAAGGGCCTGCTGGAGAACCCCGCCGACAAGCCGGCTACCGGTGACAAACCCGCCGCGGGCGACAAGCCCGGTGCGGGCGGTGGCCTGGCGCAGACGGGTGATCCCGCCGGCATTGCCGCTGTCATCGCCATGGGTGGTGCCACAGCCATCGCTGCAGCCCGCCGCCGTCGTCGCTAAACGACGATCATGCAACGGGGGAGGGCGCAACCGCGCTTCCCCCGCTTTTTATTCAGAGCCCCCTGCCTCAGGCAGCTGGGGGAGCGAAAGGTTGGACAGGGTCATGAAGATGACACGAATGATTAAGGGGGCGAAGTTTCCCCTGAAGGCGGCGACCGTGGTGGTCCTAGCGGCGACCGTGGCGCTTCCGGGTGTCGGTTGGGCAGCGTCTCGCAATGCCGACGCGTCCGACGTCACGGTGAATGCCGTGACCGTCGGCAACCCCTTGAGGCTTCGCTATGACGAAGCCGCGTCGGCCGCCGGCGATGCAGTGGGCGATGTGTGGCAGAAGCGCACGCTGCCCATCGGCAACGGCGACATGGGCGCGAACGTGTACGGCGAGGTGCAGACCGAGCACCTCACCTTTAATGAGAAGACGCTGTGGACCGGTGGTCCGAGTGATTCCCGCAAGAACTACAACGGCGGCAACAACGTCTCGAAGGGTGCCAACGGCGCTACGATCAAGCGCATCCAGCAGCTCTTCTCCGAGGGCAAGAACACCGAGGCCGCCAATATGTGCGACCAGCTCATCGGTGACCAGGAAGGCTACGGCGCCTATCAGGCCTGGGGCGACATCTACTTGAAGTACACCGACCTGGGCAATGGCTCCGCGTCCGATTACGAGCGCTCGCTGGATCTTACGACCGGTATCGCGGGCGTCGAGTTCGATGCGGCCGGCCGGCACATCGCGCGCGAGTTCTTCGCCAGCCATCCCGACAAGGTCGTCGTAGGCCGTCTCGAGGCGAGCGGCAAGGCAGGCGTCAACGTCGAGATCACCTTCCCGTCCAAGCAGGCGGGCGCCAAGGTCAGCGCATCGGGCAACCAGATCACCATGACCGGTGCGGTGCAGGATAACCAGCTCAAGTACGCTTCCGTGCTCAAGGTGGTGGCAAACGGCGGCAACGTGAAGGCCCAGGGCGACAAGCTCGTGGTCTCGGGTGCCGACGACCTTACGTTCTACGTTGCAGCGGCGACGGATTACAGGAATGATTATCCGGTCTATCGCACCGGTGAATCCGATGCCGAGCTCCTGGCGCGCGTGCAGAAGACGGCGGACGACGCCGTGGCGCGCGGCTACGACGCCGTCCGTGCCGACCACGTCGAGGACTTCTTCGCGCTCATGAACCGCGTGGACCTCGACCTGGGCTTTGACGGCGTGGTGTCCGAGCGCGCCACCGACGACCTGCTCACCGCGTATCGCAATAAGACCGCGACCGCGGCCGAGCGCCGTCAGCTTGAGACCATGCTGTTCCAATACGGCCGCTATCTCACGCTGGGTTCTTCCCGCGAGGACTCGCAGCTGCCCAGTAACCTGCAGGGCGTGTGGAACAACGTCAACAACCCGCAGTGGGCGTCCGACTACCACATGAACGTCAACCTGCAGATGAACTACTGGCCCGCGTACTCCACGAACCTCGCCGAGTGCGCCACGCCGCTGCTATCCTACGTGGATTCCCTGCGCGAGCCCGGTCGCGTGACCGCCGCCGTGTATGCAGGCGTCGAGACTCCCGAGGGCGACACCCAGGGACAGGGCTTCATGGCCCATACGCAGAACACCCCGTTCGGCTGGACCTGCCCCGGCTGGTCCTTCCAATGGGGCTGGTCGCCCGCTGCCGTGCCCTGGATCCTTCAGAACACCTACGATGCCTACCGCTACAGCGGCGACCTCGAGCTCCTGAAGAACGACATCTACCCCGCCCTGCGCGAAGAGGCCCAGCTGTACAGCAAGACGCTCATCAAGGACGAGAACGGCAAGTACATCTCGTCTCCGGCGTACTCGCCCGAGCAGGGTCCGCGTACGGCGACGAACACCTACGAGCAGGTGCTCGTGTGGCAGCTCTTCCACGATGCCATCGAGGCCGGCAAGCTGGTGGGCGAGGATGAGGCGGTGCTCGCCGTATGGCAGGACCGTTTCGACAACCTGCGCACGCCCATCGAAATCGGTTCGGACGGCCAGATCAAGGAGTGGTACATCGAGGACGCGTACAACAAGGACGCTGATGGCAACACCTTGGGCGAGGGCTATGGCCACCGCCATCTCTCGCATATGCTCGGCCTGTTCCCCGGAACGCTCGTGTCCCAGGACACGCCCGAGTGGTTCCAGGCGGCACGCACGTCCATGAACCTGCGCACCGATTCCAGCACGGGCTGGGGCATGGGCCAGCGTATCAACACGTGGGCGCACCTGCGCGACGGCGACCGTGCGCTCAAGTTGATCGGCGACCTGTTCAACAGCGGTATCTATCCCAATCTGTGGGACACCCATCCGCCGTTCCAGATCGACGGCAACTTCGGTGCGACCTCCGGTATCGCCGAGATGCTGCTGCAGAGCTCCAACGGCTACATCGACCTGCTGCCTGCCCTGCCGAGCGAGTGGGATCACGGTAGCGTATCGGGCCTGGTGGCACGCGGCGACTTCGAGGTCGCGATGACGTGGGCTTCCGGTGCGCTGGTCACGGCCGATATCACGTCGAACAACGGCGGCGTGGCCACGGTGAACGTGCCCGATGCCGCGCTCGCCACCGTGACGGATGGCACGGGCGCCCCCGTGGCGTTCGCGGCGCTCTCCGCCGATCGCATCAGCTTCGATACCACCGCTGGCGGTACGTACCGGATCGCCCAGATTCCCGCTGTCGAGCGCCCCGCCGTGCCGCAGAACGTCGCCGTCGCCGCAACGGGCGAGGGCGAGGCTACGGTCACCTGGGATGCCGTGGCGGAGGGCGCCCTCTATACCGTCGAGCGCCGCGTCGACGGCGGCGACTGGACGGCCGTGGGCAACAGCGTGTCCACGACCACGTTCGCGGACGAGGCCTGCCCCGCGGGCTTTGGAACGGTTGAGTACCGCGTCCAGGCGATTCTTAACGGCCTGCGCGGTCCCGCCAGCGAAGCAGTCGCGCTGCCCGAGGCGCCCGCCGTGTGCGAGGTGCTCGGCCGCGTCGACGACCAAGACCCGCATGTGATCTACAGCGGCGCTTGGGCCAATTGGAACAACAGCACTGACGGCAACTACGGTGACACCATCAAGTACCTGCAGAATCCGACCGGCACCGAGACCGCGAGCCTCACGTTCCGCGGAACGGGCATCGAGGTCGTCACGGTGACGAACTACGACCGCGGCTACTACGAGGTGACCATCGACGGCAAGGTCGTGGCAGAGCGGGTCGACACCTACTCCGCGACGAGCGTGCGCCAGAAGACCGTCTACTCCAAGACGGGTCTCGAGCCCGGCGTGCACACGATCGTGCTGCGCGCGACGGGCACCAAGAACGCCTCGTCGTCCCTGGCCAAGGTGGAGCTCGATGCATTCAACGTGATCGATACGTCTGCCAAGCCGGTGACGGGCGTGACCGTGCGTTCGGAGAACGGCATGACGCTGCTGGCAAAAGACGGCTCGACGCTCCAGATGGTCGCGGACGTGAAGCCTGCCGACGCGCGCGTGCAGGACATCGCGTGGTCGGTTGCCACGAAGAGCGGTTCCGCCACGGGCACCATCTCCGAGGACGGTCTGCTCGCGGCGAGCGGCGAGGGCGTGCTTACGGTCACGGCTGCGTGCGGCGACATATCCGGCTCGCTCGATGTGACCCTGGCTCCTGCCGGGACCGTGTCCACCGCGGTCGAGGACTGCAAGGGCACGCCTCCCGTGGATGCAAAGGGCACCCTGAACGATGATGAGCGCCTCACCTGGACGGGTGGCTGGTACAGCTGGGGCGAGGCCGGTCACCACGGCGGCTCCAAGGGCGAGAGCAACAACCTGGGCGATTCGGTGAGCCTGCGCTTCGAGGGCACGGGCATCCGCGTGTACTCGGCGTTGAACAACGATAACGTGGCCTTCAAGGTCGAGATCGACGGCGCCGTGGTGAACGAGGCCCTATCGCTGGGCGGCAATGACCAGAAGAACGTGAAGGTCTTCGAGAAGCTCGACCTCAAGAACGGCGAGCACACCATCAAGCTCACCTCCGTCGCGCGCGCGGGCGCCGGCCAGAGCAAGTCGAACGTCGACTGGTTCGAGATCATCGCGCCGAGCGACGCGGCAAACAAGATCGAGCTGCAGGTGCAGATCGAGGCGGGAGCGGGTCTGCTCGAGGGCGCCTACACCGCTGAGAGCTGGGACGTCTATAGCAAGGCGCTCGATGCTGCGGTGAAGGTCATGAACGACGTGAACGCCACGAGCGAGACGGCCGCCGAGCGCGCCGCATCGCTGAAGGAAGCGCGCGAGCAGCTCGTTTTGATCGACGACGCTTCCATCGAGTTTGACACCGAGGCACATCTGGCATTTCCCGCGATCGAATCGCGCGCGGTGTGCGCGAGCTGGGACGCCGCTAAGGATGCCGCGACGTATCGGGTGCGCGTCTTTGCAGCCGATGCCGAGGGCGCGCCCACGGGCGACGCCCTGTCCGATATCGTGGTCGACGGCGTGCTCGCGCGCGTGAGCGGCCTCGATCCCGAGACGTCCTACGTCGTGCGCGTCGATGCACGCAACGAGGCGGGCCGCGTTATCAAGCGTATCGAGGGCGCGGTCGACACCCTGCCCGTCGCATCCGAGGATGCCCTTGAAGCCCCCACGGGCCTGGCGGTGCAGCCGAGCGAGACGAAGGGCGAGGCCGTGCTTTCGTGGAACGCCGTCGAGGGCGCTACGCGCTATCACGTATACGTGAACGGCGTGAAGAGCGCGGCGGTCGACACCGCGTCGGTCATGCTGTCCGGCCTGGTGAAGGACGGCGTGTACTCCGTCAAGCTCGTGGCGAGCAGCGACAGCGGCGCCACATCCCTGCCGGCATCCCTCGTGTTCACGTACGAGGGCGCCCAGGAGCCCGCCGTTGACTACGCGGGCAAGATTCGCGACCTGTTGGATGCGAACAAGAACCTGGTCGAGTCCGAGTACGAGGCGGCTGCTTGGAAGCAGTTCGCCGAGGCCCGCGATGCGGCTCAGAAGCTGCTCGACGACGACTCGGCAGACGAGAGCGCTCTGAAGGCGGCGTACGAGAAGCTGGTGGATGCGCTCGAGAATCTGGCGGACCATCCCGCCAAACCCGAGCCGGGTGTGGACTATGCCGAAATGATCCGCAAGGTTCTGGAGGAGAGCAAGGGCCTGGCCGAGGACGAGTACGAGCCCGAGGCGTGGACGCGTTTCGCTGCCGCCCGCAACGCGGCGCAGGCGCTGCTCGACGCGGGGTCGGATGACGCCGAGGCGCTGAAGGCCGCCTACGACGAGCTGCTCGCCTCCATCGCGAACCTCAAGGAGCATCCGGCGCCCGAGCCCGAACCCGAGCCCGAGCCCGAACCCGAGCCCGAGCCGAGCCCCGATCCCGATACCGGCGGCAACGGCGGCGGTAACGCCGACGGCAACGGTGGTAGCGCCGGTGGAAACAATGCCGGCGGCAACGCTGCATCGGGCGGTGGAGCAGGGTTCTCGAACGGTCTGGCCCAGACCGGCGACCCCGCATCCCTCGCCGTGGTGTTCACGGCGCTGGGTGCCGCGGCAATCGCTGCAGCGCGCCGCAAGCGCTAGGACGTCATGCCCGCGGTGCCGGGCCTGTTTGCGTCTGCCTCAGAAAAGTGCCTGTCCCCCTTCTGAGGTCGCGAGCTGAGGCTACAGCGCGAGCTCGCGGGCAACCTCGTCTGCACAGGCCAGGGCGTCGGCGATGGCGTTGACTACCAGTGAGGAGCCGGTGCGCGCATCGCCGCAGGCGAAGACCGCGGCCCCCGGCGCGCCCTGCGTCTTGGGGGCGCAACGGTGGGAAGCCCCCTCAATGACGGGCAGGGCGCGCCCCTGGTCGGAGACGAGCGCGCCGAAGGCGTCGAACGTGCTCGCTTCCGGTCCGGTGAACCCGCAGGCGATGAGCACCAGCTGTGCCGGGATCTCATGCTCGGATCCCTCGATACGGCGGGGGGTGCCGTCGCTCCAATCGAGGTTGGCGACGAGCAGCCCGCGCACGCCGCCCCGTTCGTCCGTGAGAACCTCGATCGTGTCGGCAGCCCACGTGCGCATCTCGGCGCCCATGAGTTCGATGGCCTCTTGCTGCCCGTAGTCGGTCTTCTTCACGTTGGGCCATTGCGGCCAGCCATTGCCCTCGCGCGGGCATGCGGGCGGCTCCGGCAGGAACTCGAGCTGGCGCACTGATTGCGCTCCCTGGCGCACGGCGGTGCCCACGCAGTCGTTGCCAGTGTCGCCGCCGCCGATCACGACGACGTCGAGGCCGCGTGCCGATATGACGCTCGAGTCCGTATCGCCCGCGAGTACCGCGCGGGTCGCCGCCTCGAGGTAGTCGACGGCGTATACGACACCCGCCGCATCGGCGCCCGGGGATGCCAGGGGGCGCGGCGTACGCGCCCCGCATGCGAGGATGACGGCGTCCGACTCTTCGAGCAGCCCCTCGGCGACGTCTGCGCGAGAGGCGTCGACGCCCAGCCGGAATTCAATGCCCAGCGACTCCATGAGGTCCACACGGCGCTGGACGATCGACTTTTCGAGCTTCATGTTGGGGATTCCGTACATGAGCAGACCGCCGGCTCGGTCATCGCGCTCCACGATGGTCACGCGCGCGCCGCGCCGGGCGAGGTCCCACGCCGCCGCGAGCCCGGCGGGGCCGGATCCCACGACGGTGACGCGCGGCGCGTTCCTGCCAGGGGCGGGGAAGCGTGCGGGGCCGCCGTGCTCCCACTCCCAGTCGGAGATGGCGCGCTCGTTGTCGTGGATCGTGACGGGCTGGCCGTCGACGGTCCCGAGGTTGCACGCCGCCTCGCACAGGGCCGGGCATACGCGGCTCGTGAACTCGGGCAGGGGTGAGGTGAGCGCGAGGCGTTCGGCGGCGGCCTCCATACGTCCACGGTAGATGAGCTCGTTCCACTCGGGGATGAGGTTGTGCAGCGGGCACCCGCTCGTGCGTGCGCGCCCGAACGATATGCCCGATTGACAGAAGGCGACGCCGCACATCATGCAGCGGCTCGCCTGCTCACGCCGGACATCCTCGCCGGGTTCGCGATACAGCGGGTCGAAGTCGCGCGTGCGTTCATCGGTCGGCCGCAGGACGTGGGCCTGCCGATCCGTGGTGAGAAAAGCTCCGGGTTTACCCATGGTGGGCCTCCTTGGTGCTCATGGGACTGCAGATGGATGAGGGAATGGTGCTTGCAGCGGATGCTGCGCTTGCTGAGGGCGCGGTCATGATTTCGAAGGCGCGCTCGACGGCCGCCTCGTGGGAGTGTCCGGCGCGTTCCTCCTCCGTCACGATCTCGAGCATGTGCCGGTATTCGGTGGGAATCACCTTGATAAAGGCGTGCTCGATGTCGGAGAAGCAGTACAGAAGCCTCATGCCGCGCGGACTCGCCGTGTACCTGACGTGCTCCTCGATGAGCGAACGGATGCGGGCGAGTTCGGAGGCGTCCGGCCGCTCGAGCGTGAGCGTCTCCGCGTTCACGCGGCTGGCAAGCGTGCCGTACTCGTCGTAGACGTAGGCGACGCCGCCCGTCATGCCGGCGCCGAAGTTGTGCCCGACCTCGCCGAGGATGAGCGCGACACCGCCCGTCATGTACTCGCAGCCATGCGCGCCCACACCCTCGACGACCACGGTCGCACCCGAGTTCCTCACGGCGAAGCGCTGGCCGGCAAGGCCGTTTACAAAGCCGCGACCGCCCGTCGCGCCCATGAACGCGACGTTGCCCACGATGACGTTCTCGTCGAACTTGAAGGTCGCGCCCTCTGGGGGTGCCACGGACAGGACGCCTCCCGAGAGGCCCTTGCCAAAGTAGTCGTTCGCGTCGCCGCGCACGCTGAGCGTCATGCCGCTGGGAACGAATGCGCCGAAGCTCTGGCCCGCAGAGCCCGTGCACCGTACCGTGATGGAGCCCTCCGGCAGCCCGTTGGGGTGCGCACTGGTGACGGCATGTCCGAGCATGGTGCCCGTGCAGCGGTTGATGTTGGCAATGTCGACGTCCAGCTGGACGGGGACCATGTGCGAGCGGGCGTGGGCGGTGCGAGGGATGAGCAGCGTGGCGTCGAGCGTCTCGTCGAGGTTCGAATCGGCCGCCATGTAGGGCAGGTAGTGGCGGCAATCGGCCCCGGGGATATAGGAGCCGAACTCGCAGCGAGCCGGCGCGAGGACACAGGAGAGGTCGAGGAGGTCGGACTTCCAGTTTCCGGCGCCGCGCACCTGGCGCAGGCATTCGACGTGCCCGACCATCTCGTCGACGGTGGCGAAGCCCAGACGCGCCATCACGCCGCGCAGCTGCTCGGCGACGAACAACATGAACCGCTCGACGTGCTCGGGCTTACCGGCGAAGCCGTGGCGCAGGCGGCAGTTCTGCGTGGCGATGCCGGCCGGGCACGTGTCCTGCTGGCAATCGCGCTGCATGAGGCATCCCATGGCGATGAGCGGCATGGTGGCGAAGCCGAACTCCTCGGCGCCCAGCAGGCACGCCACGGCGACGTCGGTGCCGTCCATGAGCTTGCCGTCCGCCTCGAGCACCACGCGGGAGCGCAGGCCGTTGCGCACGAGCGTCTGCTGTGCCTCGGCAAGGCCGAGCTCCAGCGGCAGGCCGGCGTGCCAGATGGAATCACGCGGGGCCGCGCCCGAGCCGCTGTTGTGGCCCGAGATCAAGATCTTGTTGGCAGCGCCCTTGGCGACGCCGGTGGCGATGGTTCCCACGCCCGCCTCGCTCACAAGCTTGACGCTCACGCGCGCACGGGGGTTGGCGCACTTGAGGTCGAAGATGAGCTCGGCCAGGTCCTCGATGGAGTAGATGTCGTGGTGCGGAGGAGGCGAGATGAGGCCGATGCCGGGCGTCGACTGTCGGACCTCGGCGATCCAAGGGTAGACCTTCTTGCCGGGCAGGTGGCCGCCCTCGCCGGGTTTCGCGCCCTGCGCCATCTTGATCTGGATCTCGGTTGCCGAGGAGAGGTACCGGCTCGTCACGCCAAAGCGGCCAGAAGCGACCTGTTTGATGGCGGAGTTCACCGAGTCGCCATTCGCGAGCGGCGTCTCGCGGCGCGGGTCCTCGCCGCCTTCGCCCGAGTTGGACCGGCCGTGCAGACGGTTCATGGCGATGGCGAGACACTCGTGGGCCTCGCGGCTGATGGAGCCATAGCTCATGGCGCCGGTGTTGAAGCGCGTGGCGATGGAGCGCGCGTCCTCGACCTGATCGAGCGGGATGGGCGCGCGATCGGATGCGTCGAAGTCGATCAGGTCGCGCAGGCGCACGACGCGGCCCGGGCGGTGCAGGCGGGCGCTATACGCTTCGAATGCCTCGGCGTCGTCTTCGTGCACGGCACGTTGCAGCAGGTAGACGGTTTGGGGGTCGATGAGGTGGTCTTCGCCGCCCAAGGGGCGCCACTTGGTGAGGCCGAGCGTGGGGAGCTGGTCGGGCGCGGGAGAATGCGCGATTCTCTCCGCGGCATCCACCCGCTCATCGAGTTCGCGCTGAAGTTCGGCGAGGCCCATGCCGCCCACGCGGCTGACCGTGCCCGAGAAGCAGCGGTCGACGAGCTCAGGTGCGAGGCCGACGGCCTCGAAGATCTGGGCGGAATGGTAGCTTTGCATGGTGGAGATGCCCATCTTGGACATGATGGACACCACGCCCGCTGTTGCCGCGCGGTCGGAGCGTTCGATGCCCTCTCGAGCGCAAAGCACACGGCCGTCGGCTTCCACAAGGTCGCCCTCGTGCGCCAGACGCGCGATGTGCGCGTGGGCGCCGTACGGGTAGATGCCGCTTGCCGAGTAACTTACAAGCGCGGCGAGGTCGTGCGCCGAGAGCGCGTCGCCGCACTCGACGATGAGGTCGGCGAAGGTTCGCAGCCCCGAGCGCATCAGGTGGTTGTGAACCGCTCCGACGGCGAGGAGCGACGGGATGGAGACCTCACCTGAGCCCGCGCGGTCGGAGATTGCCACGATGTTCACGCCGTCGCGCACCGCCCGCTCGACCTCGCGGCACAGCTCATCGAGCGCGCGCTCAAGCGCACCTTCTCCCGCATCGCGCAGGTAGACGGCGCGGAAGGTGCGGGCATGGAAACCCGTGCGGTCGATTGAGGAGATTGCCTTGAACTGCTCGCCCGTGAGGATCGGGGAATCCAGGCGAATGAGCTGGCAGGCGCTGCGGCTGTCCTCCAGCAAGTTGCCGTGATTGCCCAGGTACAGGATGGTCGAAGTGACCACGTGCTCGCGCAGCGCGTCGATGGGCGGGTTCGTCACTTGGGCGAACAGCTGGTAGAAGTAGTCGAAGAAAGAGCGCGTCTTGGTGGAGAGGCAGGCGAGCGGGGCGTCGATGCCCATGGAGGCGAGCGGCACCTTGCCCGTCAGGGCCATGGGGCGCACGACCTCATCGACGTCATCCCAGTGGTGGCCGAGCTTGGCGGCCTCGACGGCCGACAGCACATCTGCCCCGTCGGTGTCTGCATTGCTGCCAGACTCGTCCGCGATGTCCGCAAGGGTGAGCATCTCCTCGGCAATCCAGTCGCGGAACGGCTTGAGCTTGGCAAGGCCAGAGCGAAGCTCGTCGTTGTAGATCACGCGCGCCTGGGAGAAATCGACCTCGAGCATCTCGCCCGGACCGAGCAGCCCGGAGGTGAGGACGTTGGCAGGGTCGACCTCGATGGTTCCAACCTCGGAGGACAGCAGGAAGCGGTCGTCGCGCGTCACGTAATAGCGAGCCGGGCGCAGGCCGTTACGGTCGAGGGCGGCGCCGAGCGTGCGTCCATCGGTGAACGCGATGGCGGCAGGTCCGTCCCAGGGCTCCATGAGCATGGACTGGTAGGCGTCGTAGGAACGGCGCTCCGGCGTGAGCGCGTCATTGTGGTCCCAGGGCTCGGGCATGAGCATCGAGACGGCGCGCGTGAGGGGCCTGCCGTTTTGCACAAGGAATTCGAGCACGTTGTCGAGGATCGCGGAGTCCGATCCCTCGCGGTTGATGATGGGCAGCACGCGTTCCAAATCGTGTTGGAGCACGGGCGAATAGAGGTTGGGCTCACGCGCGCGGATCCAGTTGACGTTGCCCTTCAAGGTGTTGATCTCGCCGTTGTGGATGATGAGGCGATTGGGGTGCGCGCGCTCCCAGCTGGGCGTGGTGTTGGTCGAATAGCGGGAGTGGACGAGCGCGACGGCCGTCTTGACGGCGGCGTCGTTGAGGTCGATGTAGAAACGGCGCATCTGGGTCGCGACGAGCATGCCCTTGTACACGATGGTCCGTGCGCTCATGGAGCAGATGTAGAAGATCTTCCCGTCGAGGGAGGGCTCGGCATCGGCGCGCTTCTCGATGGAGCGACGGCACACGTAGAGGGCGCGCTCGAATTCGTCACCGGCCTCGATCGAGTCGGGGCGTCCCAGGAACGCCTGCATGATGGTGGGCATGCAAGCTTGTGCGGTCGAACCGAGGTCGTGCGGATCGACGGGGACGGTGCGCCAAAAGAGCAGGGGGATACCGCAAGCGGCGCATTCCTCTTCGAAGATGCGGCGTGCGTCCACCACCCCGTGCTCATCGCGCGGCAAAAAGACCATCGCCACGCCGTAGTCGCCCTCTGCGGGCAGGAGATGCCCGCACTTCTGTGCCTCCTTGCGGAAGAATCGGTGGGGGACCTGGAAGAGGATGCCCGCGCCGTCACCGGTGTTGCGCTCGAGCCCCACGCCGCCGCGGTGCTCGAGGTTCACCAAGACGGAGAGGGCGTCGTCGAGAATCTGGTGGCTGCGCTCACCCTTGATGCTCGCCAGGGCGCCGATGCCGCATGCATCGTGTTCGAATTCGGGTTTATAGAGGGTCGGCTGGTCGTCCTTGCCTGTGGCGGGCGATATGGGTGTCTGTTCCATGCCTGCTCCTTTGCTCTTGATGCCAGTGAGAATCGTTCGGCAGGAATGGTACGTTCGGTTGGTTGCGTGTGGTTTGCAGGTGTGTTTCCCGATGGTTTCCGGCATGCGAACATCTGAATACGCACATTTCACACCCATGCTGAGCTGGGATTATCCAAAAACGGACGAAATACGCCGTCGCATGATTTTTTTGCCGCAGGTGTGCTTACGACATTCTTTCCGCAGGCAGCATGCGGTACGCTACGATATGTTTCACGCTTGCAACGCAGCGGTAATTGCATCGAAACGTATGGCGTATAGGCTGCAATCGTCCGCTAGCACCAGCGTCGCTCACGCGCGGCGCGCCACGAAGGGAGCATCTGATGGCCGATCTCACCGACCGCTTCGGCACGATGGTCTTCTCTGAAGACGTCATGAAGAAGTGGCTGCCCAAGGACGTGTACAAAAAGCTCGCGGGAACCATTGAGGAGGGCAAGCCGCTCGACCTCGACGTCGCGAACGCCGTGGCCCACGCCATGAAGGAATGGGCGATCGCTCACGGCGCCACGCATTACGCGCATTGGTTCCAGCCCCTGTCGGGAATCACGAGCGAGAAGCACGACAGCTTCCTTGAGCCCAACCACGATGGCACCGCCATCACCAAGTTCTCGGGCAAGGCGCTCATCAAGGGCGAGCCCGACGCCTCGAGCTTCCCCAACGGCGGCCTGCGCGCCACCTTCGAGGCACGTGGCTATACCGCATGGGACGCCACGAGCCCGGCGTTCATCAAGGACGACGTGCTCTGCATCCCCACGGCGTTTTGCTCCTACACCGGCGAGGCGCTGGATAAGAAGACCCCGCTGCTGCGCTCCATGACCGCCCTCGACGAGCAGGCCAAGCGCGTACTCGCCCTGTTCGGCAAGCATCCCAAGCGCGTCGTGCCTTCCGTGGGCGACGAGCAGGAGTACTTCCTCATCAAGAAGGACGCATACCGTAAGCGCCGCGACCTCGTCATCTGCGGCCGCACGTTGTTCGGCGCGGCTCCGTGCAAGGGCCAGGAGCTCGAAGAGCACTATTTCGGTGCCATTCGCCCGACCGTCTCCGCGTACATGAAGGACCTCGATAACGAGCTTTGGGCACTGGGCATCCCGGCCAAGACGAAACATAACGAGGTGGCGCCGTGCCAGCACGAACTCGCGCCCGTGTATTCCGAGCTCAACGAGGCCGTTGACAACAACCTCCTCATGATGGAGAAGATGAAGCTCATCGCCAGCCGCCACGATCTGGTGTGCCTGCTGCACGAGAAGCCGTTCGAGGGCATCAACGGTTCGGGCAAGCACAACAACTGGTCGCTCGGTACGGCCGACGAAAACCTCCTCGACCCCGGCGACACCCCGCTCGAGAACTTGCAGTTCGTGGTGTTCCTTACTGCGGTCATCGAGGCCGTCGACAAGTACCAGGATCTCCTGCGCGCCAGCGTCGCGAGCTGCGGCAACGACCACCGTCTGGGCGCCAACGAGGCGCCGCCGGCGATCATGTCCATCTTCCTGGGCGATCAGCTCACCGAGGTCGTCGAGATGCTGATGGACGGCGAGGCGAGCGTCCACGCCACCACCGACACGCTCACCTTCGGCACGGTGCTGCTGCCCAACCTCGAGCAGGACAACACCGACCGCAACCGCACGAGCCCTTTCGCCTTCACGGGCAACAAGTTCGAGTTCCGCGCCGTGGGCTCCGAGGCGAACGTCTCCGACGCGAACCTGGTGCTCGACTGTGCCGTCGCCCAGGCCCTGCGCGACTTCGCGGACGCCCTCGAGGGCACGCCCGAGGACGACTTCCAGGAGGCCGCGCTGGCCTACTGCGCCGAGCATCTGCGTGAGCATCGCCGCATCCTCTTCTCCGGTGATGGTTATTCCGAGGCGTGGGAGAAGGAGGCCGAGTCTCGCGGCCTGTGCAACTTCCGCACCGCCGCCGACGCGCTGCCGGCATTTGTCGCCGAGAAGAACCTCGCGCTGTTCCAGGAGCTCGGCGTGCTTTCCGAGGCCGAGGCCGTGTGCCGCTACGAGGTCAAGCTCGAGAAGTACAACAAGCTCATGAACATCGAGGCCACGACGATGATCCGCGAGGCGCGCCGCACGTACCGCCCGGTCATCACCGCCTACGCCACCAAGGTCGCCAAGGGTCTTGAGGCCATCCGCGCCGCCGGTGCCGAGGCGGCGATGCAGTGCGAGCAGAATACGCTCAATAAGCTCTGCAACGGCATCACCGACATCAACGAGGCCATCAAGGCGCTCGATGCGGTGCACGTCAAGGCGGAGTCCATGGCAGATGGCCAGGAGCAGGCGAATTGCTATGCGCACGAGGTTGCACCCGCTATGGCCGACCTGCGCGCGGCAGTCGATGCCATGGAGGAGATCGTGGCCGCAGATTACTGGCCGGTCCCAACGTATGATGACGTCTTGTTCTACGTGTAGGAACTCTGTTATACTCTTGCGCGCTGTCCCCATCGTCTAGCGGCCAAGGACGCCACCCTTTCAAGGTGGATATCACGGGTTCGAATCCCGTTGGGGGCACCATTTGCATTTTGTACGAACCCGTTGGACGTCAAGTCTGGCGGGTTCGTTGCTTTCCACGTCGTAGTTCAGCGTCACTATGCACTCTTCGTCGCTCACGCTCACCTGGTAGACGAACGCCTTCAGCAGCGTCGCGTCGTCCAGGGAGGAGCCGCATTGCAGGAAGTCGGCCAGCCGCTCGGGGTCTATCTGCTCGTCCCTGATCGCCTCAAGGTCGAGCTTGGCGCGGTCGCGCTGGTGCTCAAGCTCCGCTATGCGCTCCTTCGCGCCCGGGGCGATTATGCCCTGCTCGATGGCGTTCAGGATGTTCTTCAGGCCGCGCTCGGCGGCTGAGAGCGATTGGGCGGCCTGCTTGCGCCTCGCTGCCACCTCCGCGCCGTCCGAGCTTTCCGCTACCATGCGGGCTATCCGCAAGGCCTCCTCGCGGTCTTGCAGGAGCGCCCGCAGCGCCTTGACAATCTCGCCCTCAAGCTCCTCGCGCCTCACGGGCCTCACGCATCCGTCATGGCAGCGGTAGTACTCGTATTTCACGTTCTTGCGCCCGCGCCCGCTCACGCCTTGCAGGTTGCGCCCGCAGCCCGCGCAGATCGCCTTGCCGGAAAGGGCGAAGTCGCCCCAGCTCTCCGCGCTGCGCTCCTTGGCCGCGCGTATGCCCTGTGCCTCCATGAACGTCACCTCGTCGATGATCGCGGGCATGCCGCCCTCTTTGACAACGCCGCCCCACTCGTAGCGCCCCGTGTACTTCCGGTTCTTTACCATCCGCTCGACCATCGAGTAGCCGCACGGGTTTCCCTGCGAGGTCTTGACCCCGCGTGCCGCGAAGTCGCGAGCTATCGAGTTGGTGGTCTCCTTTGCTATGCGCCGCTTGAACGCCTCGCGCACGAAAGCGGCCTCGTCCTCGTTGATCACGTACTCGTCGGCCTCGTTGCTGGCGTAGCCGAACACGCGCACGCCGTTGGTCTTGCATTTGAGCGCGTTGCCCTCCATGCCGCGCCTCGTGCGGATCGCGGTCTTCTTCGACTCGCACGCCGCAAGGCCCTCAAGCAGCTTCTCGTAAATGATGCCCTCGGGCGAATCTGGTATCTGTTCAAGCGCCGAGACGAGCTTCACGCCGTGCTGGGCAAGCTCGCGCTTATATATGGGCGCGTCGTACTCCCCACGGCTGAAGCGATCCATCATGTACACAAGCACTATGTCGCTCTCACCCGCGTTGGCTACCATGCGCTGGAACTCGGGGCGGTCGTCGGTGCGCCCGCTTATGGCATAGTCGCAGTATTCCGCCACGATGGCGTACTTCTCGCGCTGGCACCACTGGCGGCAGATGCGCAGCTGGTCGTCGATGGAGGCCTCGCGCTGCTTGTTGCACGAAAAGCGGGCGTATATCACCGCAGTTCTAGCTATTGGCATTGAACGGAACCTCCTCACCACTTCTCTCGCACTCGTCAAGCCAAGAGAACACAGCTTCTGGATCTGGAATCATGGCAACAATCTCAGGTATCCCCTGCGCGTACCATCCAACGTTTTTGCACCTAATCTTGACCCGGTATCCCATACGGATCATTTTTCGAATGCTTTTGCTCATTGGGCTAAAAGAGCCAAATGGCTTGCCCCTATACATAAGCGCGTTGTTTCCGTGTTCGGCAGTATTCCATTCTGTTCCCGTCAACTCGCTTACAAGGGTGACAGGCTTCCTAGCGACCTCAGCATCGAATGTCTGCCCGACCCTTATTCCCTTCAATGGCCCGCCGTAGTAGGTGTAGACATCGCGCTCGTGTGAGCCGGATAGAACGATCTCCTTTGTTGGGAACATCTCGGAAACCTTCTCGTGCGCAGTGTTTGAAACTTGATTTATAGCGACCTTCGCAGCGGCTTTAGCCATATCACCAAGAAGTCCCATGCCTATTCCTCCTCGTATGTCATCCGAGCCATCTCTTCAAGGGACACGCCAAGAGCGTCCGCTATCGCCTTAGCTTTACCAAGTGTTGGCTCTTTTGCCCTTCCGCTCAAAAGGGCAGAAACGGTCGATCTAGGGGAACCAATAGCGCGAGCAAGCTCAGCTGGAGTCATTCCCTGTTCCTCTAAGTAATGTGCGAGAACAAACCGGTACTCCATGGCCTCCCCTTACAGTCCAAATATTTACACGTACAAAGTATTGCACGGTGTAAAACTTTGTACAATACTGTAGGAGTACAAAGTTTTGTACGGGAGAAAGGAGAAGCATGAACCTGTCGGAGAAGGTCAACGAGTACGCCGAAACGAATGGTGTTACACGTGACGCGCTGGCAGACAGTCTCGGTATGAGCCGATCTTCGTTCTTTAACAAAGTTCGAGGCTCGTACGAGTTCAGCCTGTCTGAAGCCTACGCGCTATCTCGCATCCTCGGCGTTTCGTTGGACGAGCTGCATGAGCTAGCGGTGGCCTAATGAGCGACGAGAAGCAACAGGAGCAGCGTCAGAAGACGGCCCGCGAAGTTGCCTTTGACGGCATGTGCTCGACGATCCGCCAAGCATATCGCGAGTGGGAACGCCAGCAGAAGGGAGAAGCGAAGGCGTGAAGCAGTGGTCTACACGTGAACTCAGATACCTCGAAGAGCACGCCGGAGACGGCGCCAAGCAGGTAGCCAAGGACCTCGGGCGCTCCATCGACTCAGTGAAGCATATGGCGCGGAAGTGCGGACTCTCACTCCGCAAGCGCAGGCAGTGCCCCCGCTGCGGCCAATGGACGTTCCGACCGCTCAACAGGGTCAACGGCTGGTGCATCGAGTGCACGAAGGAGCTTCACATGGCAGACCTCGCCGAGCAGGCCAACGCGATGAAGGAGGAGGCGATCAGGGAGAAGAGGAATGGCAGGCAGCGCCAGCGCTACTACAGCCAGAAGAGCAGGGCGAAAAAAGCGGCAAAAAAGAGGCCCTAAAAAGCGCCCTAGCAATGACCTGCGAAAACACCGAAAGGAGAACGGAAATGCAGACAAAAAAGAAAGCGAGCGCCCCCAGCTTCCACACATCGGGCACCCGCTATGTAGCCGCCTCGAAAGAGGCTGCGACCATCATACCATTCGAGGGCAAGCGCCCGACGGCGCAGGAGCAGCTTGAGCGCTCCCAGTTCAGGGCGGGTGTCATGGTCGGCTTCCTCGCGGCCCTCATGATCTTCCTCGCCGTGCTCTGGCTCTGGGTCATCCCCACTATGGACCAGGCCGTGGCCGACGCCCAGCGCGCCGTGGGAACCATGGCGGTGCTCAATGCGTAACGACGAGAGATACCGCCCCAAGCCGCAGAGCAACCAGCTTGAGATCTTCGGCCTGGGCATGGCTGGCGAGCAGGACGTTGCCGAGGCCAAGAAGTGGATCGAGGCCAACCCCGAGGCGTGGCAGTTCATGCTCTCCAACGCCCGCCGTCTCAAGGAGAAGGGCTACGTGTCGATCAACTACCTGGTGAACATGGTGCGCAACGAGCTGCACGTTGGCTGCAAGAACGGCATAGCCCCCGCCCTTGCCCGAATCATGGAGGCGCGATACCCGGAGCTGCGCGGAGCCTTCAACAAGCACCGCAGCCAGAGCGATGGGTTCAGCGAATGAGCTGGCGGCGAACCCTTGCGGCCACGGCGCACATCACCATGCACCCCGCCCAGCTTGTCGGAAAGCAGCGCCCCATGACCGACTACCGCAACCACCGCACCTACACGCCGACCAAGACGCTCAAGGCCGAGAAGGCCATCAAGGACGCGTTCCGCGCGGCATACGGCGAGACCTTCGCCAACCACGACGGCCCGGTCGTGATGCGGATCTCGACCACCAGGCCGCTCGCGAAGAGCAACCCGAAGTACTGGGAGGGCCGCGCCGACCTCGGCAAGCCCGACTGGGACAACCTCGGCAAGCTCGCCTGCGACGCGCTCAACGGGATCGCCTTCAAGGACGATTCGCAGGTCGACATGGGAGCCGTCACCAAGCGCCCGAGGTCGCCATACGGCACCAAACCACGCATAGACATCTACATCGAGTACTTCGTCGAGGAGTACGTAAAGGAGAAGAAATGAACGCCAAATACTTCGAAGAGAACGGCTTTGAGGACTTCCACGGGACCAAGTTCCACAAAGCAGTGCTCGACCACGCCGCCTGCATCGCGAACAACCTCATGTTCGACGCCACGCATCCTGACAACAACGACGGCGAGACGGCGGCAAACGCCTACCACGTGATGATCGCGCTTTGCGAGGCCGGGCTTTCCAGGATCGACGAGAAGTGCGTCGCCAAGAGCCGCGAGTTCATCGCCGACAAGATCAAGCCCGTCAGCGAGGAAGAGCGCGAGTTCGGTCGCGCGTTCCTTGCCGCCGTTCTCGGCATCAAATAGGAGGTAACGACATGATCAACGAAGCCACCATCCAGGCGCAGTTCAAGCAGGCCACCGTGAAGGGCAGCGTTGCGACCCTGCAATTCGAGATCCTGACCGACAACGCCGACGCCTTCCGCATCATCAAGCAGAGCGGCAAGACGGTTTTGCTCACCGTGGCCGAGCAGCAGCAGGCCATGGACTTCGACGACGAGACGGGCGAGATCTATGGCTAAGGAAACCGAACCGCAGCAGGTCGAGGCCGAGGTCATCGAAACCGAGGCCACCACGCTTGAGGTCACGTACACCGAGGCCACCATCGCTTCGAACATGGACGCGTTGGAGGCCCACGTGAAGAAGGTCGTCGCCGACTACGAGGGCGCCACCTACGACCTCACGAGCGCCCAGGCCATCAAGGATGCCAAGCACGACCGCAGCTACCTCAACGGCATCAAGAAGGAGATCGACGAGCGCAGCAAGGCCGTGAAGCGCGAGTACAACAAGCCGCTCGACGCATTCGAGAGGCGCTGCAAGCAGATCACGGCCATCATCGACGAATCAACCGACGCCATCAAGGCGCAGCTTGACGAGGCCGAGCAGACGCGCAAGGACGCGCTCTACTCGCGCCTACAGCAGCACTACGAGGAGTTCGCGGGGCTGCTCGCGCCGGTCGTCCCCTACGAGCGCCTGCATGAGCCGCAGTGGCTCAACAAGACCTTCGGCGAGATCAAGGCGCAGCAGGCGCTTGAGGCCAAGGTGTCCGACGTGGCCAGAGACTGGGAAACGCTCAAGGCCCAGCAGGAGGCGATGCCGCACTACGCCGACGCGGAGCGCGAGTTCTTCCGCACGCTCGACCTCGGAGCCGCCTTGAACGCGGCGCGTCTGGCCGACGAGGAAGACCAGCGAATCGCCGAGCTGAAGGCGGCCATGGCACCCGAGCCTGAGCCGGAGCCTGAACCTGAACCAGAGCCTGAGCCAGAGCCGATCGCAGCGCCCGAGCCTGAGCCGATGCCCGCGCCAGTGCCAATGCCCGCACCAATGCCGGCACCCATGCCAGCACCGGTCGCGGAGCCTTTGGAGGCGTGGACGGTCGAGGTGCCGAGCGCCACGCGATCGCAGATGCAGGCGCTCGCATCCCTGCTCAAGGCGCAGGGAATCACCGGAAGCATCCGCCGGGGCACGCCAGCCCAGGTGGCAGCGAGGATGGAGTAGACGATGGCAGAAGACAAGCACATGACGCTGGCCGAGGCCGTGGCCCAGGTGCAGCGATCCGTGGTGGTGCCCAAGGCACGCTACAACGCCCACGGCAACTTCTACTACCGCAGCATGGAGGACATCGTTGCGGCGCTCAAGGAGCCGTGCAAGGCGGCGGGAATCGCCTTCACGCTCAACGACTCGATCGAGCAGATCGGCGAGCGCTACTACGTCAAGGCCACGTGCCGCCTGTTCTTCGAGGACGGCCACGGCGAGCCTTTGGAGATCGATGCGTACGCCCGCGAGCCTTTGAGCCAGAAGGGCATGAACGAGGCGCAGGTCACGGGCAGCGCATCGAGCTATGCCCGCAAGTACGCGCTCTGCGGAGCTTTCGACATCGACGGCACGAGTGACCCCGACACCCTCATGGGTGACGGCAAGCCCGCCGAGAAGGAGCCGCCCGAGTTCGGCCAATTCATCGCCAAGTGCAAGAGCTGCGGCACCTCCTACCAGTTCGAGAGCCGCCAGCAGTACGAGCAGTTCAAGGCCAACCCCGGGTGCTGCCCGTCCCCCGCATGGCAGGTCGTGTAGGCCATGCAAGACCTCTACACCGAGCGCATGCAGCTCTTCGACAGGCTCATGGACGAGCTTCAGGCGCTGCGCAACAGCGGAAGCCAGTACGCCGAGAACGAGGCCGAGTACCGCAAGGCGCTGCGCATCGCGATCCTTGAGGAGCGATCCAAGGGAACGCCAGTGACGGTGATAAGCGACCTCTGCCGAGGCCGTGAGGACATAGCCGAGCTGAAGCAGCGCAGGGACTGCGCCGAAGCGCTCTACAAGGCGAGCCAAGAGGCGATAAACGTGTACAAGCTCAAGATCCGAACCGTCGACGAGGACATAAAGCGCACCTGGTCGAACGGGACCGGCGAAGGGAGTTACTAAATGTCGATCAACCGAGTGAACATCAGCGGGAACTTGACCCGCGACCCCGAGCTGCGGGCTACCCAGGGCGGCATGCAGGTTCTGGGCTTTGGCGTGGCCGTCAACGACCGCCGCCGCAACCAGCAAACCGGCGAGTGGGAGGACTACCCGAACTTCGTGGACTGCACGATGTTCGGCAACCGCGCCGAGAGCATGGGCCGCATCCTGCACAAGGGCATGAAGGTGGCCATCGAGGGCAAGCTGCGCTATTCGAGCTGGGACAAGGACGGCCAGCGCCGATCCAAGCTTGAGGTGATCGTGGACGAGATCGAGCTCATGAGCCAGAAGCAGGGCCAGCAAGCGCCGCAGGGCTACCAGCAGCAGTACGCGCCCCAGCCCGCCCCGCAGGCGGCGCCGCAGCAGCGGAACGCGCAGCAGGCCTACCAGCAAGCCCCGGCGGCACCGCAGGGCTACCAGCAGGCGCCCGCACAGTACGCGCCCCAGCCAGCCCCGCAGGCGGTGCCGCAGCAAGCACCCATGCCGCCCGCCCAGGAAAGCCTGTACGACGGCGACATCCCGTTTTAGGGGCGATGGCGGCATGCAGGTACTGGACTCGCTCATAGACGGGCCGCTTAGGCTGCGCAACCGCAGGGAGGGCGACGAGCTTATCGGCATGATCGTCCGGTACCTGCGAACTGGCGAGCAGCCCGAGCCTCGGACGGACGCCCAAGAGGCCGTGCTGTTCGCCGTGCAGCCAGTCATGGAGACCTCGCGCAAGCGCATCGTGGCGGGAGGATCGGGCGGCAAAGCGGCAAGCAAACCCGAGAGCAAACGGGCAAGCGAAACGGGAAGCAAACCGCCAAGCAAAAGCGGAAGCAAAACGCAGAGCAAAGCGGCAAGCAACGATGCAAGCAAACCCGAGAGCAAACGGGCAAGCGAAGAGGAAGAGGAGTTAGGAAAAGGGATTAAGGAGAGAGGGAAAGCGGCGCGTTTCCGCGCCCCCTCTCCCGCCGAGGTCGCCGAATACGCCCAGCAGTTCGCTGCGGACAAGGGCCTCGACCTCACCGCCCTCGACTTCGACCCCGAGCGCTTCGTCGACTTCTACGCCCAAAAGGGCTGGATGGTCGGGCGATCGCACATGAAGGACTGGAAGGCAACGGTGCGCAACTGGCTGCGCACCTCGAAGCCCAGGAACGGCAGCGCGAAGGAGGTGCCAGACGATGGATTTTCGGCCTACGACTGAGTGCCCGCACTGCGGCGCGACCCTCAAGGCCCGCACCACGCGGCTCGCTGGGCGGACGCTGTTCTGCGGCTACGAGCAGTGCGGCTGCGCAGGCGCCGAGGCCGAGCGCGAGAAGGAGCGCCAGGCCGAGGCCGAGGCGGCTCGCAAGGCTGCGCTCGACAGAGCCATGCACGACTGGAAGCGGGCGGGCGTGCCCGATCGCTACGTGAGCCTCGACCACCCGTTGGCGGCCGAGATCGCCGAGTGCATGAAGCGCGGCCAGTGGGTGTACCTCTGGGGCGACGTCGGAACCCACAAGACCACCTGCGCCGCAGCCGTGGCGAAGCGCCTGGCCGGCGGCAAGCGGTCGGTGCTCATGGCGCCGATGTACCGCATCCTCGACGAGATTCAGCGCAGCTTCCACGACGGCGGCGACCCGCTCAAGCGCTACGCCGAGGTGCGCTACCTGATCGTGGACGACCTGGGCAAGCGCAGGCCGACGGGCTTCGTGCTCGACAGCCTGTTCAGCCTGATCGACCAGCGCTACTCGGCGATGCTTCCCACGCTGGTGACCACGCAGTACAAGCCGAGCGACCTCGTGCGCAGGCTTGCCGAGCAGGGAGACCCCGACACCGCGAAGGCAATAGTGTCGCGGCTGAGGGGCGGTGCCAGGGTCGTGCACTTCGACGGACCGGACGGGAGGCTGCAATGATTCTCGATGCGGGGGTGCTTCGCGGCTACCCCAAGGAGCGAGCCGAGCTTTACGGCAAGCCTCACCTGGGGGCGCACTACACCCACGGAAAGGCCTACGAGGCGCTTTCGCCCCGGTGCTGCGTCTGCGGCAGGCGCGCCGGAAGCGTGCACCACGTGGCGCACCGGTCTTGGGGCGAGACGTTCCGCCTGGTCACGCCGTGCGGCTCCTGGGACTTGCGAAGCCCGCTGTTCTGCCTCTGCGGCAGCGGCACCACCGGATGCCACGACAAGTTCCACGGCGGGGCGCGGCTCAAGGCCGAGTGGCGCTGGCGGCATCCGGTCTACGAGGAGGCCTGGTGGACGGGCCAGCTGTTGCAGGTCTACGAGCCGCACAGCCCTGGCCTCTACGAATACGGATATTGGCTGATCACAGACCGTGACGGCAACGAGATGATACGAGAAGGGATATGACCCATGGAGATCAAGACATGCGAGCAGTACGTGCTCGACCAGCTGGAGCAGGCGCGGGCGGAGCGCGATTGGCTGCGCGGCAAGCTTGAGCAGGCGCAGGACGAGGCAGAGGAGCTGCGCGGCAAGCTCATGGAGCGCGGCGAGCGCGATGCCTCGAAGGTCGAGCAGGCCATCCGCAAGGAGGGCCGCCGTAAGCTCTACCGCGACGGCACCGGCTACCGCACGAGCGTGGACGACGGCGGCAAGCTTATTCCGTTCTCTGACTGGTGCATCGAGCACGTCGGCTACTCAAGCCTGCGCTGCGGCATGACCAAGAGCGAGTTCATCGCCTACTTCGAGCCTGAGTTCCGAGAAGAGTACGACGAGCTGGTCAACGAGTGGAAGGCGGGGCAGGAATGATACGCATTCACGAGCGCTCGCTTTGCCAGAGCTACGCGAGCGCCTACCGCCAGGGCATCCTGCTCGCCAAGACCGACGACGAGGCCGAGGCGCTTTCGATCGTCGAGTCGCTGACCGACGACAGCTACCAGTGCTTCGCGCTGCTGGAAGACGGGACCGTGCTCGACCTTCGGGGCCGGTTCCCCGGGTGTGTGGAGGTGGGCGGTGAGGAGGAACGCGATGGCTACCGAGATTGAGCCGCTGATCATGCCGTTCAACCCGCTTTGGGTCACCACCAGCAAGCGCGAGTACCGAGAGGCTGTGCGCAGGATGGGCGAAGAGCCGGGAGACACCAAGGGCAAGGACGGCCTCACCAGCTGCATTCCGGGCAAGGGATGCGTGGTGTGGATCAGCCGCAAGGTGAAGGCCCCGGACCTGTACGCGCTCGCCGCCCACGAGGCGACGCATGCGGCGTGTGACATGCTTGCCAGCATCGGGGAGGACACGCCCGCCGCCGAGGAGCTGGCCTACATGGTGCAGTCCATCACCGCGGGCATCATCATCGCCTGCGAGGGGGCGTAACGATGGCTAGGAACGTCTACGGCGGCTACTGCCGCGAGTGCGGCAGGTGGACGCCTCCGGGCTTCGGGCACTTCGAGCGCCGGGGCCGAAAGTGGCTCGTCCACTGCGTCAAATGCGCGAGCGGGCGCGAGCTGCCGCCCGAGGGAGACCAGGCGGCGCAGGAAATGCAAAAACACATCCAGAACATGAAGCGCGACGGGCGCTATGGAAAGAGAGGATACCGATGAGCGACACCAAGAAGAACCAGACGACCGAGGAGACCGCGACCGTGAAGAAGGCCATGATCTCCCAGCCCATGGCGGGCAAGACCGACGAGGAGATCGCCGCCACGCGCGACCTCGCGGTGGCGAAGCTGCGCCAGATGGGCTACGAGGTCGTGAACACGCTGTTCACCGACGAGTGGTACAGCGACGAGGCCATGGAGGAGCGCGGCGTGGTGCAGGTTCCGCTGTGCTTCCTCGCGAAGTCGCTTGAGAACATGAGCCTTTGCCATGCGGCCTACTTCTGCAAGGGCTGGGAAGACGCCCGAGGCTGCAAGATCGAACACGACGCCGCCACCGCATACGGGTTGGAGGTGCTTTATGAGGAGTAGCGAGTTCTTCGCCGAGGCAGCCCGCATGACGGTGGATGCCGTGAAGGCGTTGGCCGAGTGCTTCGCGCGGGCGTTCCTCCAAGCGGCGAAGGCAATACGCAAGCTGGCGAAGCGGCTCGACCCGAGGTGGCAGCGCCGCTATTGCCGCGCGCTAGCGCGATCGCGCCGCAACAACCTGTACCTGAAAAGCATAGGAAGGTGCCGATGATGATTGACGACGCGACGCGCAACAGCGTTGCCGACCAGCTTGAACACGATGCAGTCTACCTCGACGGCTCGTCTGAGCGTCAGAAGATCCCCGTTGCCCAGATGGTTGGCCCGGTGGGCGCCGTTGTCCGCGACGATGGCGTGCGATTCGAGTCGGCTGGCGCGGCGGCGCTCGCGACATACGGGTATTGCGGCAGCTCGAACATCGTGAGGGCCGTCAGAACGGGATGCAAGGCCGGAGGTCATTACTGGAAACGAGCCGACGAGGAGGATAAATGACCGATCAATACGTGTTCAACCCCGACATACACGACGAGTGGAAGCCGCCCGCGCACCGCTGCGAGAACTGCGCCCACCACGAGCACGACGTTGTGCCAATCGTCCGCTTCGACGTAGACGGCAACGAGACGGGCGGCACAACCGGCACGCGCTGCTACTGCAACCATGACGGCAAGCACTTCGTGACAGGAGACAACAACCACTGCGATTACTGGGAAGAGGCGCAATGAGCTACGACATCCGCTTGTGCGACCCCGTTACGCACGAGACGCTGAAGACCGACGTGCCGCACGACATGCGCGGCGGCACCTATGCCATGGGCGGTACGACCGAGCTTTGGCTGAACGTCACCTACAACTACGGAAAGCACTGCTACCGCGTTCTCGGGGACGAGGGCATTAGAACCATCTATGGCATGACCGGCGCGGAGTCCATCCCCGTGCTCGAAGCGGCTGCGGCCAAGCTGTCCGATGAGGTTTCCGAAGATTACTGGGAAGCCACCGAGGGCAACGCCAAGCGCCCCCTATTGCAGCTGGCCGCGATGGCGCGTATCCGCCCCGACGGCGTTTGGGACGGTGACTGACGATGCTGGCGATAGAGAGGAATAACGTTCCAGAAAACTGCTCGACGTGCCTTTACGGAAGGTTCTACGGCTGCGCCCATGCTGACCGCCAGAAGGATTGGACGTACTACCGCTTTTGGCAAGGCCTGAAGCACTGCCCGAGCTGGTGGCTCGACCAGAACCGGTTCGAGAGGGTGTGGTGAGATGGTTGGCTACGAGCCGCCTAGTGGCTGGAACCTCCCGCCGGGGTGCTTCGAGGGAGACCCGAACGCGCCGTGGAACCGTGAGGAGCCGAAAACCTGCGGGGACTGCTCGCATCTGCTGGAAGGCTGCTGCGACTACGGCATCTGCGAGTTCGAGTTCGAGGAGGCGTTCGACGAGGAGGCGGGCAAGCGCCCGCTTCCGGCATGGGAGGCCGCCTGCTGGGCGCGTGACTGGATCGTCGAGCATTACAAGGACATGCAGGAGGACACGTGCGAACGATGCGATGGCTAGCCGCCTCCGGTGTGGCGCTGCTGCTCGGAATCCTGGCGCTTGAGGCCTGGGTTGTTCGGATGCTCGCGGCAGGTCTGATCCTGCTTGCCCTGTTCGCCTGCGGATAGGAGGTGGACGATTGACCAACTTGGAGCGGTACTTCGGTTCGCCCGAGGCCGCGATGCGCATGGAGGTGCGCATGATGCGCGACGGGCGGCGGTTCAAAATCTCGCTGAGCGAGTGCGACCCCTTCACAACGTGCGCGTTCGCATCGCGCTGGGTGCGAGACTTCGGCTCATGGGGCGAGTACCTGGACTGGCTCAAGGCCGAGTACGACGATGGAACCATCAGGTGGGAGGACGAATGAGCCGCCCGGGATGCAACCGGGGATGCCTGCTCGTGATAGCGGTATCCCTGCTAATAGACGGATTGACGCTGTGGGCGGCGGTATCGCTGGCCCGCATGATCATTGGAGGATGATATGATTAACAAACTTATCGGCAAGGTTATCGGCGCCGCCATCGGAATCTTCTTCATCGCGCTCGCATGCTACGGCATCGCGTGGGCGATCTCGGGAATCTCCGGGTTGCTGGCATGAGCGGCAACCCGCGCAACCGCAACGGCAACGCGCGGCGCAAGCTGAGGGCAAGGCTGAGAGCCGAGGGCAGGCCGTGCCACATATGCGGTCAGCCGATCGACTACAGCCTGCCGAGCGGCGACCCGTGGAGCTTCGAGGTGGACGAGCTGCTGCCCGTATCGAGGGGAGGCAACCCGCTGGACTACTCCAACGTGGACGCCGCCCACAGGATCTGCAACCAGCGGCGCGGCAACAGGATGCCGGGAGACGCCAAGCAGTACCAGATACGCCGCACGCGGCTGTTCTAGCGCAAAACATAGCAATGCACCAATAGGGGCGCGGTCGTTTCGGCGGTCGCGCCCTTTCTTTTGGCTCCGAGCGCCGAAGCCGCCGAAAAGAGGCGGGGCGGTCGCCCCTCCCCCGGGTCAGAAGGCCACCCCGGCCGCCTAGGGCCGATTTCCCCCCGCCCGTTCCGAACGATTTCGCTATCTCACGCCGCCATTACGATTCCCCGCGAAGAAGGAGGGAATCATGGCCGAGAACATCGAGATGCCGCAGGAAGTGGCTAGCGACCCCGTGCAAGCCGCCATCTGGGAGCAGCTGACCGCGAGGCGCACGTTCGCGCAGGAGGATGCGCCGACGCTGGCGCTGCTCTGCTACTGGCACGCCGTGGCGAACCAGGCACGCGAGGCCATGGCCCTCGGTAACAACGAGATCGAAATACTCGACGCCACCGCATACAAGCCGATCAGGGGCAAGGGCGGCAAGCGGCTCAAGATGATGCGCAAGAATCCGGCGCTGACCGTTCTGAAGGAAGCCAGCACCGAAATCAGGGCGCTGTCAGACCAGCTCGGCCTGTCCAAGTCGGCCCGCAACGTCACGGTGCAGCAGACGCGACCCGCGAGCGCCCACGGCAAGCTGCTCACGCTCATGTTCGACGACCGCGAGACGCGTGCCAAGGCGGCAGGCGCGTGATGCAGGCGAGGCAGACCCCGACATACGAGGCGAACATCCCAGAAAGGCTCGACGGAGACGGCCCCATGGCGGCAGAACTGGCATCCGCGTACTTCGGCGACCCGCTGCCGTGGCAGCCACACCTGCTCGATGCCATGCTCGCCCGCGACGGACGCGACAAGTACCTGCTGCGCTCGATCGGCATATCCATCCCGCGACAAAATGGCAAGAGCTGGGACGTTCGCGCCCGCTGCTTCCATGGCGCCCTCAACGGCGAGAAGATTCTGTACACATGCCAGCACGGCGACACCTCAGACCAGATGTTCCAGGAGCTTTCAAGGCCATTCGAGGACGAGGACGAGCCTGAGCTTAACGACCTGCTGCTCGCCGTGCGCAAGACCAACGGCCAGCAGGCCATCAAACTCAAGAACGGCGGTCTTATCCGCTTCACCACGCGCACCGACTCGCTGGCGCGAGGCAAGACCTACGACGTGCTTATCTACGACGAGGCGCAGGAGCTTACTGACAAGCAGCAGGCGGCTTCGCTGCCCGCCATATCGGCAGGGTCGAAGCACAACCCGCAGACGATCTACCTGGGCACGCCGCCAGCCCCCGACAACGTGGGCACGGTGTTCCGCGACCTCCACGAGGACGTTCACAACGGCAGGTCTGAGATGGGATGGATCGAGTGGGGCGCTACAGAGATCGGCGACGTGCACGACGAGTCGCGATGGTTCGAGTACAACCCGTCTCTCGGCACGATCCTCGACATAGAGGCCGTACGCGGCGAGTCCGAGCAGATGCAGCCCGACGTCTTCGCGCGTGAGCGCCTTGGCTGGTGGAGCCCAATCGGCGGAGCCGACTCATACGCGCTTTCGAGCGCCAAGTGGAAGGCGTGCGAGGTGGCGGGGCCGATGCAGGGAGGCAAGCTCGCGTTCGGCGTGAAGTTCTCGCCCGACGGGTCGCGCGTTGCCGTGTCCTGGGCGAAGGCGGAGCGCGGTGCCGGCTCCTACGTCGAGCTTTACGACCTCATGGGCGCTGAGGGCGGCACTGTCGGCATATCCGACATGCTGCTGCGCAACCGCGAGGAGATCGCGTGCGTCTGCATCGACGGAAAGAGCGGAGCGGACGCGCTGAAGCAGCGGCTTCTTGACGGCAGGATGCCGAAGTCGGCGATCGTCATGGGCAGCACCGCGATCGTTCAGGCTGCTGCGACGATGCTGGCCGACGAGGTTAATGCCAGGACGACGAGCCACATCGAGTCGCCCGCGTTGGACGATTCCGCAACGAAGTCGATCAAGCGCGACGTAGGGCGCGACGGCTGGGGCTTCGGTGACGGCCCCGACTCTTCATCAGCGCCGATCGAGAGCGCATCGCTGGCCCTATGGGCGGCGAGGACAACCAAGAGAGACCCGAGACGTAAACAGGAGGCAAGCTTCTGATGGCAGCAGTGAACATGGAACTGGCCGGACAGGTCGCGGCGGCGGAAGGCCTGCGACACGAGGACAAGGCGCTCGTGCGCGAGCTTATGGACACGTGGCGCACCCACCGATCCCGCAACATGTTGCGGGAGGACTATTACCTCGGACACATCGGCGTCAAAGACCTGGGCATCGCCATGCCGAAAGCCCTCGCCAAGAAGATCAACCCGCGCGTTGATTGGCCCAAGAAAGCGGTGCACGCCCTGGCAGATCGCTCGGTGTTCAACGGCTTCACTGCCGACGACGAGGCCGTTACCATGCAGCTGCGCGACATATGCGCCGACAACCAGCTCGAAGCGCTCTACCGCAAGAACCTTATCGGTGAGCTGAAGCACTGCTGCGGCTTCTGGACTGTCACGGACGGCGGCGGCAAGCCCATCATCTCAGCGTACCCGGCAACCGCAGCGGCGGCGATCTGGGACGACGCGCAGAAGCGCATCAAGGCCGGTCTCGTTGTGGCCGAGTCGAAGAAGATGCCAGGCGACACCGAGCGCGTGCCGACCGTCGTGCATCTGCTCACGGAGGACGCGCTGGTGGTGCTTACGCGCGGCAGCGGCCACTGGGTGGCCGACTACATGGAGCACGGCATGGGTCGCTGTCTCATGGAGCCCATGCCATACGATGCCACGCTTGAGCGACCGTTCGGCTCCTCGCGCATCAGTCGTTCGGTCATGAGCATCACAGACGACGCCATACGCCAACGTGCCCGCATGGAAGTGGCATCTGAGTCCGCGACGCTGCCGCAGACTTGGCTGCTCGGCACCTACAAGAAGATGATCAACGGGCAGAACAAGTACGACGCGTCGATGGGCGCGGTCAACGAGATCACCAAAGACATTGACGGAGACTCGCCGACCGTGTGGCAGTCGGCCCAGTTGCAGATGGCCCCGCTCACCGAGTACCTGCGCCAGCTAGCATGCCAAATGTCGGCGGTCACCAACGTTCCGGTGTCTTTCTTCGGCGTGAGCAACGACAACCCATCCTCTTCGGATGCCATCGCCGCATCGCTCGAACCGCTCGTGATCGATGCGAAGAACCTCAACCGCGAGAATGGCAACGCCTTGCGCAACGTGGCCTACATGGCGCTCGCTGTGGCGAACGGCACGGATTACGAGACCGAGCGCGATGCCGGCTACAACCTCAACCCGCGCTTCATGTCCCCGGCCTACCCGTCAATCGTGAGCCTGTCCGACGCCGCGTTGAAGCAGGTGCAGGGTCTGCCGAAGCTCGCCAACTCCGACGTGATGCTCGAAATGCTCGACTACACAGACGAGCAGATCCAGCGCATCAACAGCGACAACAAGAAGGCACAGGCGAGCGCTGCCGTGGCCTCGCTGTTCGAGCCGAAGGAGGGCGAGGATGGCGGAGATACCTCGCAGCCTGCTTAACGAGCTTACGGACGAGATCAACGCGCTATCTGGAATGGCGCAGCGCCAAGCCAGCGACGCGCTCACCCGCTTGGTGGCCGACTGGGAGGCGAGCGGGAACGGCGACATAGCGGCGCTGCGAGAGGCAACCTACGAGGTGATCGAGACGGCTTGCGGCTACTATGCAGACACCGTTGCGGCTGGCCGCGCCGCCGAGTTCTACGACGCCGTGCGCAAGGCGCAGGACGCGCCCGGGAAGTACGCCGCCGTCGCCGAGTCGCTGCGCGACCCCCAGGCGACGTACGGCTCGGTGAAGGCGTTCATGGTAAGCGTGGTGAAACAGGAAGCCACCGACCTATTCGTGGCCGCGTGCGTTCGTCGCCTCGATGCAGAGATCCGCAAGGCCGCGAACATGTGCGTGGCGCACAACGCCTCCAAAGACCCGGCGAAGCCGAGGTACGCACGCGTGCCGTCTGGCGAGACGTGCGGCTTCTGCCTCATGCTCTCCTCGTTCGGCTTCAACTACAAGACGAAGGAGGCTGCGAGCCACTCACACCCCAAGTGCGACTGCCGCGTCGTGCCGAGCTTCGGCAAGGGGCCGAAGGTCAAGGGATACGACCTAGACGGTATGTATGACAGGTTCAACGAGTGCATGGACACGCTCGGCGGGCGCAACGGCATACGCTCAGATTGGGATGCCTTGCCCGATGCCGAGCGCGAGGCGTACATCAAGGAGCATGGCGGAAAAGCCAGCAAGGCGTTCGACAAGTACGTGAACAAGCGCATGGTCGAGGAGATCGAGACCAGAGACCCGAAATGGTACGCAACTGGCACGGAACCAAAAATCGGATTTGTCAGCAAAGGGGTGGAGAAGCGGGCGACCAAAGCGGAAATAGGAACAGCTAAGAGGCTGGCGCATCACGGCGTTGCCCCGACGTTCATCCAAGATTACAGATGGGTTCAGGAAGATGGGAGAAAGCGCAAAGTCGGGCTTCCAGACCTGAAAAACGGAATCGAAATCAAGACAATCGGAACGTCTGGAAACGCATGGGGCGCAATGAAGAACTACCTTGACAGCACGGCTGGAAAGGAGGGCGTCAAGTGCATGGTCGTTGACAACTCCGTATCCGAGCGAATAGACGACAATGCACTAATATCAGCGGCAAAGGATCTCGCGCCTAAGTACCCAAAGGTCGCGCATGTGCGCCTGCTGCTGAAGGATGGCAGGTACATAGCTGTCAAATAAAAAGGAACGGCACCGAAAACCTCAAAAGTAGAGGGCAGCATGCCGTTCCATCAACAGATTATACCAGTGCAAATAGGCAAGGGCCACCTACGGGTGGCCCTTTTCATGCCGAATCTCACGCTCATAAGAAACTGTCGCGGACGGGCCGCACGGCCCAACTAACGAACCGTTGAGCAGCCGCACGGCAGCTCAGGCGTGCCGCACGGCACGGGAAAGGACGCGACATGGCAGAGGCGAACGAACCCACACAAGCACCAGGAGCAGAAGGCGGAGATGGCGCCAACCAGGAGCCGCCCGTCGACTACAAGGCGCTGTACGAGGCCGAGAAGAAGCACTCGCGCGAGTGGGAGAAGAAGGCAAAGGCCAACAGAACCGCAGCAGTGGCGCTTGAGGAGGCCAACAACGCGAACAAGACAGCCGAAGACCAGATCGCCGACCTCAAGAAGAGGCTCGGCGACAAGGAGAAGGAAGAGAAGCGGTCGAAGATCGCGGCCAAGGTCGCGCAGGAGAAGGGCGTGCCGGCGAGCCTGATCGTCGGCGACGACGAGGAAAGCATGTCCAAGTGGGCAGACGACATGCTCGCCGCGTTCAAGAAGCCGCCCGCGCCCAAGGTCGAGAAGCCGGGAAGCTTCCCGAAGCCAGGCGACGGCGACAAATCGGAGCTGCGCGACTTCACGCGCCAGCTCCTCGGTAACAACTAGAGACAAGTAAGGAGCCGAAATGGCTAACGACACCAGCAAGGTCAAGCTCCCGCACAAGGTAGTGACCTCCATCATCAACAAGGCGAAGGACACCTCCACCATCGCGGCGCTGTCCCCCAGCACCCCGCAGACGTTCTCCGACACCACCTACATCGTGTTCAACCCGACAACCGAGGCTGAGGTAGTTGCGGAGGGCGCGAAGAAGAGCGGTTCCGAGGTCTCCACCACGCCGATCGTCGCAAAGCGCGTGAAGGTGGTCACGACCACACGCGTCTCCGACGAGCTGCGCTGGGCCGACGAGGACAATCAGCTTGAGATTGTGACCAACATCATCGCCGACCAGACCGCCGCGATCGGTCGAGCGCTCGACTACGTGGTCTACCACGCCGTGTCCCCCAAGACGGGCACCGCGCTCGATGGCTACACCGCGCTCACCGCAGGGGCCAACGCCGTAACCGCCTCGGCATCCGCAGTCGATGACATCGACGCGCTGGCCGACGCGCTTATCGACTACGACATCAACGGTTTCGCGCTCTCCCGCAAGTTCGCCGCAGACCTCCGCAAGCTGCGCATTCCCGCCACCGGCCAGCGCCTCTACCCGGAGATCCCGCTGTCCCTCAACGTCGGCAACATCGACGGCATCCCCGCCGCGACCTCCGGCACCGTCAACGGTCGCCGCTGCGAGGCCGACCCGAAGGTGGCGGGCATCATGGGCGACTTCTCCACCATCAAGTGGGGCATGGTGCGCGACATGACCTCCGAGATCATCGAGTACGGCGACCCCGACAACACTGGTCAGGACCTGAAGGGATACAACCAGGTCGCGTACCGCACCGAGGCAGTCCTTGCCTACGCGGTTCTCGACCCCAAGGCCTTCGCCATCCTGAAGACGGCCTAGGGGGCGGTAACCATGGCGAACCTTGTGCAGAAGTTCATCGTCGAGGACGCATCCAAGGCATCCCCGATCCTCCCGCAGCACGTCTGCTTCGTGACCGCCGACGGCGAGCCTGTCGGCATCTCCAAACAGGCCGCAAACCCTGGTGCGAACCCGACCATCGCCAAGGTGGTCAAGTGCCTCGTCGACGCTGGCATGATGGCCGCGACCTCCGAGGCGTCCGAGCAGAAGGCCGGCGAGAATGCCGCGAAGCCGGTTGACTCCGGCAAGGCCGAAGAGCCTGCCAGCGAGGAGTAGGCGCATGGAGCCGCTAGCGACAATCGAAGACTACAGGGCGAGGTACGGCAACCCGACCGACGAGGCACGCGCCGCGACCCTGCTCTCAGACGCGTCAGACCTGCTCATGAGCGCCTACGAATCAAACGTGGGCGACTACGAGCGCGGCAAGGTAGCCGCCTTCGACCGATCTGCCGCAGCGGTGTGCTGCCTCGTGGTCAACAGGGTCTTGTCTGCGCCAGCAGCTCTGGCGGGTGCCATGCAGTACAGCCAGGGCGCAGGCGGCTACACGGCCAGCGTGTCGTACGGGTCTGCCCTCGGCGAAATGTACCTGGGAAAGACGGAGCTGAAGCGCCTCGGGCTGCTCGACCAGCGCATCGGGGCGCTCCAACCGGTTGGGAGTGATGCCGAATGGGACTCATAAGCACCGAATCGGTGACGGTCACAACACCAGTGGTCGAGTTCGATTCGCTCGGCGAGCCTATCGAGCGCGGCAGCGTGAACACCGCCATAGAGGGCGTGGTCGTGTGCCCGGGGGCCACGTCGGAACTCGACGCATCGCGCCCCGATGGCACTGAGGTCGCCTACACGCTGTGTTTCCCCAAGAGCTTCACAGCATCGCTCAAGGGGTGCCGCGTGAACGTTCGAGGCACCGAGTACCGCGTCATAGGCGACCCACAGCGCTACGACCCGGCAAACACCCCCGGAGATTGGAACCTCACCGTGGAAGTGGGGCGCACCGATGGCTAAGTGCAAGGTGAAGTTCGAGTGGAAGGGCTGGAAGCGCGGCGGCTATGCCGAGGTTATGAACTCAGGCGCGGTGCAGGCGCTTCTCAAGAAGAAGGCAGACGCCGCAGCGGCATCGTGCAACTCGTCCTTCTCCCGGCACCCCGGCGAGGGTGCCGGCTACATAGTCCGCAAGTTCAAGGGCAAGCTCGCAAACGGCTTCGTGGTTGCTACGGCGACTCCGCACGCCCATGCGAGCGAGCGCAAGCACAATCGCCTCAGATCAATGTTCGGAGGCGGTGAGTGATGGACGCGGAGCGCATGGTGGCGCAGCGGCTCATGGACGAGACCGGCATCAAGACCGTGCTCGACGTGCCAGCCGACAGGCCCAGCGAGTTCATATCGGTGTCGCAGACCGGATCTAGCCGCAGCGGCTGCATCAACCGTGTGCAGCTCGTGGCGCAGTCATGGGCGAAGACCCGCAGACGCGCCGCAGAGATCGCCGAAGCCGTGGAGCACGCAGTGCCGAGTCTCATGGACGAGGAGTGCGTGTTCGAGGCCACGTGCGGAGACACGTACCGCTGGGACGACCCAGACAGCCGCCAGCGCCGATACCAGACCAACGTAAACGTAACCATTTGCGAATAGGAGCCGACATGGCACTTTTCAAGAAAAACGAGACCAAGAACGTCTCGTCCACCAAGGGCGTGAAGGGCGGATATATCTTCGTGGCCCCGACAGGCACCACCCTCCCCACCGACATCAAGACCAATCTCGCCGAAGCCTTCCTCAACCTCGGCTTCATCTCCGAGGACGGCTACACCGAGTCCGAGGAGACCGACGCCAACGAACTGAAGGACATGAACGGCGACCTCATGGACTCCGCCATGACCTCGCGCGTGGAGTCCGCGAAGCTCACGCTCGCAGAGATCAAGGCACAGACCCTCAAGGTCATGTACGGCGCCGACAACGTGACCGACCTCGACGGCATTATCACCGTCGAGCACAACGGCAACAAGGACGAGGCGTGGTCGATTGTGCTCGAACTCGTGCTCAAGAACGGTCGCCGCTGGCGCAAGGTCGTGCCCGCCGCCAAGTCCTCTGAGCTTGATGACATCAAGCTCGCCGTGAGCGATATCGCCGGGCGCCAAATCACGTTCAAGTACCTGGTCGATAGCAACGGCAACACCTGTTACGACTACATCGAGTCAACCGAGACCAACAACGCCTAGGGGGAAAGAGAATGACCGAGATCACCTTTACCGTCGACGGCGTTGACGGCGAGTTCGCCGCAGACCTCGACGAGCTGAAGTCCTACAAAACCGTGAAGCAATTCGCCCGAAGCGAAACCGACCCGGCGGGGATGATGGACGCCATGGAGCGCATCTTCATGGGCCGCGACGAGGAGTATATCGAAGCCCTCGGCGGAACGTCATACGACATGCGCCGCCTGTGCGACGCGGCCTTCGAGGCGGCAAAGACAAAAAACTAATAGGCTTCGCCAGCGACCTCGAGAACAGGCGCGGCGAAGCGATAGCAGACTTCCAGCAGTTCTACGGCATAGCCCTGCCATTGGATGGAGCGCCCGAAGACCTCGATCGGATGGCGCTCCTCTGGCAGCACCTCCCCGACAACTCGCGCCTCGCCAAGGCGCAGTACCCGCAACTCAGGTGGAGCACGACCGACTACATGCTCTGGCGTATCGAGCACCAGCTTCGGTGCATCGCCTGGGGCATGGCCGACAAGAAGGACAGAAGCGCAGAGCCTCCCGAGCCAATCAAGACGCCGGCGCAGCTCGCAGAGCTTGAGCGCCACCGCGCGAACGCGCTGGAAGCCAAGGAAGAGATAGACAAGATCCTGGGGATAGGAGGGGAAGATGGCGACTAGTGTCGGGTCGGCCTATGTGTCCTTGATGCCGTCGATGGACGGCTTCGCGAGCAAGATCGGCAAGGAGTTCGGCAGCCAGGGCAACGCCGCAGGCAAGGCCTTCGGCGACTCCATGACCGTCGGCATCGACAGCGGGGCCAAGAAGTCCTCGGGCATCCTGACCGGGCTTGGAACCGTAGCCAAGGGCGTCGCCACTGCGGCGCTAGCCGGGTTCACAGCGCTCACCGGGGCCGTGACCGCGATTGGCGGCGCGGCCCTTTCCGCATATGCAGACTACGAACAGCTGGTTGGCGGCGTCGACACCCTGTTCGGCTCCGCGTCGCAGACACTGCAAGGTTATGCCGCAGAGGCATACAAGACATGCGGAATGTCCGCCAACCAGTACATGACGCAGGCCACGAGCTTCGCGGCCTCGCTCGTCTCGTCGTGCAGCGGCGATGTCGCCAAGGCGGCTGACTACGCGAACATGGCCATGGGCGACATGTCGGACAACGTGAACAAGATGGGTTCCGACATGACAGACGTGCAGAACGCCTACCAAGGCTTTGCGAAGCAGAACTACACGATGTTGGACAACTTGAAGCTCGGCTACGGCGGCACGCAGGCTGAGATGAAGCGCCTTATCGCCGATGCCAACAAGCTGCGCCAGGAGCAGGGCAAGAACGCCGACCTCACGATCGACAGCTATGCCGATGTGGTCGAGGCCATCCATACCGTGCAGGAGAACATGGGCATCACCGGCACCACCGCCAAGGAGGCCGCTACCACGATCAGCGGCTCCATCGGCATGGCGAAGGCCGCGTGGGAGAACTTCATCACCGGACTCGGGCGCGACGACGTCGACTTCTCGCAGCTCACGCAGCAGCTGCTTGAGTCGATCGGCGCGGTAGCTACGAACGTGGCTCCGAGGGTTGCGCAGATCGGCAAGGGAATCGTCGAGGCGTTCCCGGTTGTGCTGTCTGGCCTTGGCCCAGTCCTTGGCCCAGTGCTCTCGGAAGCGCTCGCGACTGCTTGGAACATCGCCGTAGGAGCCTTGGCTGAGCTTGGCATACAGCTGCCGACAGTCGACGCTTCCCAGATAACGGGGGCGTTCCAAGCGATCGCCGACGCTGCGGCATCCGTCGTAGGCACGTGCAAGTCCGCTTTCGGGAAGCTTGGCGAGCAGATACCGGGCATCTGGGACACCATCGTCTCGACTATTGGCGGAGCCGTGACGACGATCATCTCGGCGGTGTCGCCGTTCGTGACGTACTTCGCATCGCAGATGCTGCCCGCCATCGCGTCATTTGCATCTGGCGCAGTCGGCGCGTTCAGCGCCGTGCGGCCTGTCATAGAGCAGCTTGGCTCGACGCTGCTGAACGTCGGCCAGGCCATCCTGCCCGTGCTACACAACGCCTTCGCGATGATCGTCCCGATCATTTCGCAGGTCATCGGCGTCGCCATGCAGCTTTTCGCTGCGGTAAGCCCGCTCGTGTCGCAGGTGGGCGCTGCGCTCATGCCGGCAATCACGTCTATCGGCACGGCGCTCGCAAACCTCGCCAACGCCGTGCTGCCGATATTGGCTAGCGGCATGCAGATAGTGCTCTCCGTGGCTCAGATGCTCATACCGGTAATCCAGACAGTGCTGTCTGTAGTTGGTTCAATCGTGTCCGTCGTGATAACGGTGGCAAGCCAGGTGATCTCGGTCGTGGTAAACGCCGCATCAGTCGTAGCCTCGGCCATTGGCCTCGTCATGTCGGTCGTGAGCGGCCTCGTGACTGCGGTTACCACGTTCATCGGCTCGATCGTATCCGTTGTCGGCGGCGGGATAGCTACCGTGGTCGCCGCCGTTTCAGGCGGTGTGAACGCGGTAGTGGCGTTCGTCGGCTCGCTGGTGTCCTCAGCGCTCTCGCTCGTGTCCGGCCTCGTCTCCTCGATCGCCGGGTACTTCTCGACCATGGTGTCTACGATGGCGAACGCGGCGCAGCAGGTGTACGCGGCAGTGACGGGTGCCTTCTCGGCGCTCGTCGGCGCTGTGTCTGGCCATATCGGGAGCCTCATGAACACCATTTCCAGCATCCCCGGCCAGGTAATGGGCTTCTTCGCAGGCGCTGGGTCGTGGCTCGTCGGTTCCGGTCGCGCGTTGATCAACGGCTTCACGCAGGGCATCCAGAACGCAATCGGCGGCGCCCTTTCCGCCGTGTCCGGCGCCGTCTCGCAGATCCGCTCGTTCTTCCCGTTCTCGCCCGCAAAGCGCGGCCCATTCAGCGGCCACGGTTATACAACCTACTCGGGCAAGGCGCTCATGGAGGGATGGGCCGAGGGCATCGGCAGCGGCACGGGGGCGGTCAACTCCGCCATCACGTCGGCGCTAGCCTCCGCGAGCTCGCTTATCGGCTCGGGCATCACGGTCGCTCCGTCGGTTGCCGTTGCCGGGGCAGGTGCCGCCGGCACGACCTACAACGTCACGGTCAATGGAGGACGTGTAAACGCAGACCAGCGGATCATGCAGGCGGTTGACGTTCTGGTCTCCGCAGCCAAGCGGTCCGCAGGGTCGGGAAGGTAGCCAATGGGAACCTATACAAGGGAGATTCAGATCGCGGGGCGCAACCGCTGGTATTGCGGCTATATCTCCGTTGACGGCGTGAGCACGGTCAACGACACCACCTCGCGCATAACAATCACCGCCGCGATCGACGACAAGTATGCGGCACAGTACGGCACGCACTACGACGTGATCGTGAACGGCACCACCTACAGGTCGCGCGACGTGCTGCTCAACAACTACGGGAATTGGGCCACGCGCGACGCCGTGACCTTCACCGTGGACGTCGGGCGCGGGGCCAGCGGCTGGAACTGCTCCGTGCAGATCCACGTCTACGGCAAGACATACAACAACTACTACGGCAGCGCCGGCGGAGACGCCTGGGCAACAGAGTACGCTTGGATTCCCCAGCGCGGATACTCGCAACCGCATCCTCCCAAGAACCCGAAGCTGGCCCGCGTTTCCGACACATCCCACAAGATTGCGTGGGACGTCGACTACACGGGCATGGACGGCGCGTACCCCTGGGCTGGCGTGTACGTAGACCGCCGCGCCGACGACGGCTCATGGGTGAACATCGCCGACGTCTCGTGGGACGTGACCAACTACACCGACAACTCGACGACCGCAGGCCACAAGTACGAGTACCGCCTTTGCGCCCACGGCCCTGGCGGCAACTCCGCGCACGTGTCCTGCGGAACCACGTACACAACTCCGTCGGCACCTTCGCGCATCGATGCCATCAAGGCCGGCGCGTCCGAGGTGACGCTGCGCGTCTACGGGGCGTGGTGGTACGCCAGCGCATGGGATGTTCAGCGATCAGGCGACGACGGGAAGACGTGGGCGGCGGTCTCGACCACCACCGAGGGCGAAGACCCCGCATGGGTAGACCTGCACGACACCTCCGCGCCTGCTGGCACGATCGTCTACCGCGTCAGGGCCAAGCGCGGTAGCCTAACGTCTTCGTGGGTCGAATCGAATTCCGTGACCACGATCACGCCGCCTCTCGCACCGAAGGTCACCGCCGACCATGTTGCGCCAACGGGGTCGACGGTGACCGTCTCGTGGGTACCCAACCACCCCGACGGCTCGGCGCAGGCCGCCGCACAGCTTGAGCTTGTCGGCGGCGAGACGATCACCAAATCGTTCACCACCGCCAAAAGCGCATCGGTGACGCTGGCGAAGGGCGACTGGAAGGCCCGCGTGCGCACCAAGGGTCTGCACGCCGATTGGGGCGCTTGGTCTGGCTATGCGGCGATAACGGTCGCCGACTACCCGCAGTGCTGGGTCGCTTCCCCCGCTACCGACGGCATGCTCGTCGATGCGGTGCCGCTCACGGTGCAAGTCGCCGCAACCGACGAAACTGGCATCGCGCAGGCGACGCTCACGCTCGCAGAGGTCGGCGGCGCGACGGTCGCCACGGCAGACGTCACGAACCTGAAGCCCGTGAGTTTCGGCAGCTACGCCACCATACGCAACGGCATCGACTATCTGCTCATGCTCACGGTCAAGGGCGGCTCCGGCCTGTCCAAGACGGCCATGCGCCGCTTCAAGACGCACTGGGCGGAACCGGCCATCCCAGACGTGTCGCTGTCGTACGACGATGCGCTGGCGTGTCACGTGAAGGTGCGCAACGGCCTCTCGTCATACGAGATCGAGCAGACCACGCTCGTAGGCCCCATGACGGTCGACGAGGTGAGCAATGAGCTTTCCATGCTAGGCACGATCACAGTCGATGGTGACGCGCTGGTGCTCGGCAACGCCTCCCGCTGCTCCGCCTTCACGGTGGAGCGCGTGGCGTACGGCGGCGATGCCGTCATAGCATCCGGCGTGCTTGACTCCCAAGAGACGATCGACCGCGTGCCGCCGCTAAACACCGACTACGAGTACAAGGTCACCGGGTACGCCGACAACGGCACCTCGTCGCAGACCGTGACCGATGCCAACGTGTTCGCGCACGGGATGGCGCTTAACTTCGGCCAGGATGCATCGACCGTGCTTGTGCTCGACTACAACGGCGACTACTCGACAAGCTCTCAGCGATCCGTAGAGACATACCACTTCGCCGATGGCGGCGAGAACGGCGACCTGCCCATTTCGTACATGCTCGACGAGCTGAACAAAAAGACCTCGCTCTCATGGGAGATGAAGCGCGACGGCCACGACAGGTACATACGGATTATGGACGAGCAGTGGAGGGGATGGTGGCGCGGACATGCGGGCGAACGCGCATACGGCCCCATGGACTTCGATATGTCTGTGAAGGGTGCAGGCATCTGGAAGGGTTCGGCCAACGTCACGCACAACGTCTTCGAGGAGCCGATAAATGGCTGATTGGGGAAAACCGTTCCTCACCTCGTTCCGCTTCATGCGCGTAGACCGCGCAAGCGGCAACGAGGTCGAGAGAATCACGAACATAAAGAACGGCGGGTGCATTGAGCGCAACCAGGACAAGGACTACACCACAGGGCAGGTCGATTACTCCGGGGCGCTCGATATCGGGGCAGATCTGCTGCGGGTGTACCTCGATGCCGACTTCGGTGGCGCGTCAGCCAGTGAGGCGCTGGGGACTTTCGTTGTCTCAGCGCCGAAAAGGACTAGGCGCGGCGTCAACTCAACCGGCACGGCAGGCCTGTCGGGCAGGCTGTCAGAGGTGGCGGAGGACGAATTCGATGCCCCATTCACGGTGGCGGCTGGAACCGTGGTTGTCCCCTACGTCGTAAAGCTGCTCAAGGCGGCTGGCTTCGCTGACGTGATCGCCGACGGCTCCGACTACAAGCTAGCGCAGGATTGGACGCTCGGAATCGATTCGGGCGACATGAGGCTGTCGAAGCGCCTGGCGGCGTGCAACGCGCTGCTCGACGTGGCGGGCTTCCGCGCCGTCGACGAGGACGCCTACGGAAGGCCCGTACTTCGCAAATATAGGGAGCCGCAGGACAGGCCCGTTTCCATGACCCTTCGAGAGGGCGCGGGCGCACGCTTCATCAACGAAGTCGTGGACGAGCTTGACCGCTCTGGCGTGGCGAACGTCGTGCACTGCGACTACGAGACGCAGGATGCCTTCTACCGTGGAACGGCCATCGACTCAGACCCCGACAGCCCATACTCGACCGTTTCGCGCGGGTGGCGAAAAACCGCCACATACAGCTACAGCGACCTGCCCGAAGGCTCCACCGATGCAGAGAGGCAGAAGAACGCAGACTCCAAGGCGAGCGAGATGCTGCGAACGCAGCAGAGCGCCATCCACAGGGTCACGGTAAAGAGGACGTATGCACCGATCGCGTGCGGCGATGCCGTGATGGTTGATTGGGCAAGCGCCGGCATCAGCGGCAAGTTCGCGGTGAGGACTGCGACTCTCACGCTCGTGGGAGGATGCCCAATCGAGATGGAGGTGAAGAGGTATGAGCGATGAACTCATGTCGGCCATGCGCCGATACGGCGCCGCGATGGCCGATGCGACCGCCAACGACCCTCCCGGCCAGCAGGCGTGCTACGGAACGGTGAATTCCGTATCCGGAGCCACCATGGCCGTATCGGTGAAGGGGGCATCCCTGAAGCTCCCGTACACCACCTCATGCTCGGGAGCCAAGGCAGGCGACCGATGCATCATCCAGGCAATCGGCCCGCACGCCATCGTGATCGGCGTGCTAGCTAAGTAAAGGAGGTGCGATGGCAGATACCAACAAAGGCGCGGCGCTGCTGCTCAACGATGCGGGTAACATCGACCGCGCCAGAACCACCGACGGCTCGATCTTCCGCATCGAGTCGACGCTATCGATGGAGGCCGCCGAAGAGGCCAAGACGGCAGCGGCGAACTGCAACACCGCGACTGAAAGCGCCGAAGCGGCAGAGAAGACGCGCGTGTCCAACGAGAACGCTCGGAAAACGGCTGAGACCGAGCGCGGCAACAACGAGACAACCCGCAAGAACAACGAGACGTCGCGCAAGAACGCCGAGACAACACGTCAAGACAACGAAACTGCGCGAAAGAATGCCGAAACCACGCGCCAGAACAACGAGACGAGCCGATCGAACGCCGAGATCGAACGCAAAAAGGCCGAAAGCCAGCGCCATGACGAGCATATCGCCGACCAACAAGCATCGAGCAACGCGACCTCTGCGGCGAACGGCGCGGCTTCGCGTGCGGACGCAGCGGCGAACCAGGCGTTGCAGATCGCCAACTCCGTGGCGCAAGGCAGCGCAGGAAGCTCGGACGTCGCGGAGCTGCGTGCCCAGAACGCGAAGCTCGCAACGCTTTTGGCGAACTCGACAGGTCAGTTCATATACATGGGCGGAACAGTCTACTGCCCGGCTTCAAAGGCATCGGCGAGCGGGGTGACCGTAACGTTCGGCTCAACATGCTCCGCAAGCGGCAATACCATCACATTGATTTAAGAAGGAAACGAAATGGCTCAAGCTAAGATCCTCACAGTGGGCGGCACCAACTACGAGATGATAGACGACACCGCCCGCACCAACGCCACCACGGCGCTCAACAACGCCGAGTACAACCGACAGGGCCTGATCGGCAAGTACCCGGGCCAGTCGCTCGCAACGCTTCTCGCGGGCGAGGTCTCAGGCTCCGCCACCATCTACGACGCGCTGCACAAGCGCGTGCAGGCCGCGAACTTCAGCGGCATGCGCGTGGGCGACTACATCGACGTGCCGCTCGTGAGCGCGTCAAATGTGGCGGCCCAGCAGTCCGTGCGCTTCCTGCTTGCGCACTTCGACCCGTACTACCAGTGCGGCGACAGCGCCAAGGGCCACCACATCGCGTTCATCGCGTCCGCGCCCGTCGCCGTGGCCAAGACCGTCACCGGCGTGGCCAACGACAGCTACCTGATGTGGAGCGCTGCGAACACCAACCAGGGCACCGCAGACGTGAAGAACCCGTACCTGAACAGCAACCTCAAGGCGTGGGAGAAGCTGTTCGAGGCGTGCCTGCCCGAGGGGCTGACCAAGTACCTGCTCACCCAGCGCGTGCTGCTTGAGGAGCGTTACAGCGCGAGCGGCGCGCTCGGCGACTCCAACAGCTGGAGCTGGCAGGACATCGGCAAGGTGTGGTCGCCCTCCGAGATGGAGGTGTACGGCTGCCCAGTGTGGGGCACCAAGGGCTACAGCGTCGGCTTCGACTGCCAGTGGGACCTGTTCAGGGACACCGCGCACCGAATCAACGGAACTCGGTGCCCTTGGTGGCTGCGTTCCGTCGTGGGTGGCTCCTCGTCCGACGTGTGCTACGTCTACAACAGCGGCAATGCCAGCTGCGCTTCGGCGACGGCCGTCTGGGTTCGCCCCCGCCCCGGCTTCCTCGTCGGCTAGCCAGCCGAGTGCTCTATACTCTGCTTTTAGGCGACCGCCTTG
>OBJP01000115.1_pt1 | contig 74063 bp, 60 predicted proteins | sample 1519821 | NCBI WGS metagenome assembly OBJP01 (sample SAMN04209218, study PRJEB22552) | human gut metagenome | biome: gut; material: feces | host: Homo sapiens | place: USA: Oklahoma | reverse complement strand
AGCAAAAACAGGAGAACAGAAAGCACAGGAGCATGACCGGGGAGAAGCACGCTAGGAAAATCAGGGAAGGAGAAAACGAAATGAGCAGTGATACGATTACGTTAGAACTGGATAAATATGAAAGCGGTGTGGTGTTCCATTCCCTGAAGGACAAGCGGAATCAGATGCTGAAAGAGGGAAAGGATACGGAGCTTGTCGATGATGTTCTGATGAAAGTCATTGAGAAAATCGAAGTACCGCCGGATAAAGGAAAGAGAGGACGCAGAAGCCATGAAGAACGATGATGAGCAGAGTGGTCTGATACTGGCGTTGCTTGGAATTATCCCGGTTATCTGGTTTGCGTTACTTGTCGCACCTTATCTTTCGTCTGGTCTTATGGGGATTCTGGATGGAGTCCCGGAAGCAATGAACCATCCGTTTTCCATTCGGTTATGTGGGGACAGTGTAAAAACTGTCCTTATTTTTTTGCTGTCTTACGGCATGGGAATCGGGATTTATATTTCTACCAAGAAACATTACCGACGAGGTGAAGAACATGGTTCTGCTAAATGGGGAAATGTGAAGAAAATAAATCGCAGATACAAGGAGAAGCGGTTTACAAAAAATAAGTTGCTGACCATGCATGTACGAATCAGCTACAATATGCGGAAACATTTGCGAAATGTATTGACGGTTGTGATTGGTGGTTCCGGTTCAGGAAAGACCAGATTTTTTGCAAAGCCGAATCTGATGCAGGCGAATACCTCTTTTGTGGTGCTTGATCCAAACGGAAAAGAAGTTTTAGGATATATATTGCAAAGCAGTCCATTGAATACGGCTGCGAATAAAAGACGGAAAGGAGGTCAGAAAGTGCCTAAAATCAGGGATTTTAACAGAGCTACAGCCCTCTATGAAAGGCTGTCCAAGGATGATGAGCAGCAGGGCGAATCGAACTCGATACTGAATCAAAAGAGATTTCTCGAAGATTTTGCCCGCAAAAGCGGTATGACGAACATCAAGCATTTTACCGATGACGGTTACACAGGGCGTAACTTCAACCGTCCCGGATTTCAGGCAATGCTTGCAGAAGCCGAAGCCGGAAAAATCGGCACGATTATCGTCAAGGATATGAGCCGTTTCGGCAGAAACTATCTTGAAGTTGGCTTTTATACCGAGATTCTGTTCCCCAAGAAGCAGATACGCTTTATCGCAATCAATAACAGCGTGGACAGCGACAAACCACAGGATAACGACTTTACCCCGTTCCTCAACATAATGAACGAGTGGTATGCCAAGGACACCAGCAACAAGATAAAGTCCATCTTTCTGTCCCGTATGAATGATGGCAAACGCTGCTCCGGCAGCATTCCCTACGGCTACAATCGACTGCCCGAAGATAAACAGACCTTAGTGGTCGATCCTGTTGCTTCTCAGGTGGTAAAACACATCTTTGAGCTTGCGGCAGAGGGCTTGACACCTCCGGCAATTGCAAGACAGCTAACGAAGGAAAAGGTGCTTATCCCATCGGCGTACACCCTCCAATATCACCCCGAACAATGCAACCGAAAAGCGGAGTACAGCTGCACAAGCTGGAACGCAAACACGGTAAGAGAGATTTTAAGCCGACAGGAATATCTCGGTCATACTGTGCTGAGAAAGACCATCGGAACGAACTTTAAGACCGATGAACGCCGTTTTGCCACCGATGAGGAACGCCTTGTGTTTGAGGACACCCACGAGCCTATCGTTGACGGCGAGCTTTGGGAGCAGGCGCACAGAAGATTGAAACACGCTACACGCCGTATAAAGAAAGGGACGCACCAAGAGGAATGCTTACTGCCCGGTCTTGTGTATTGCGCCGATTGCGGCAGTAAGATGTCCTATCAGACGAATTACTACAAAAGCGGAGAACCCTATCACTCGTTCCGATGCAGCAGCTACGGGAACAGAACCGTGAACTGCACCATCCATCATATCAGCGACAAAGTCCTCTATCAGTTGGTGCTGCGCTCTATACAGCGTCTTTCAAGCCACATTATCGCAGATGAGCGTGGCTTTGCGGAAGAACTGAAAAGCAAATGGGAAGCACAGGCGAATGGCAAACCGCAAAAGCAAAAGGATGAACTTCAGACAATTAATCGCCGACTGAACGAGCTTGACCGTCTGATTGGAAGCCTTTATGAGAATTTCATTTCAGGTCTGCTGCCCGAAAAGCAGTACAAGTCCCTAATGAAGAAATACTCGACTGAACAGGACAGCCTTGAGAGCCAAGTGTCGGAAATTCAGGAGAAGCTGGAGCAAACGAAAGCGTCCTCTGCTCATATCGGGAGGTTTATCAGGCTCATCAAGAAGTATAAGCAGACCACAGAGCTGACAAAAGAGATGGCGTGTAAACTGATTGATAAAATCGCCGTTCACGAAGCCGTGGGCAAAAAGCCGAACCGACAGCAGCAGGTGGACATTTATTATAACTTCATCGGGCAGTTTGACCTCCCACTTTCCGAAAAGGAAATTGCCGAAGCAAGACGGAAAGCCGAGCGAGAAGCTGCGGAAAAAGTCAAGCGCAAGAAAAGACGACAGCGTGAGAGCAATGCTGCACATAGAGCCAAAACCAAGGCGGAACGCTGGGCGGCGAATGACGGTCATAAGTACCCGAAGCGTATCTGCGAACAGTGCGGTAAGGAGTTTTATCCGAACAGCACAAGGCAGAGATTTTGCAATACTGACTGTACAAAAGCCCATCAGCAGGCAGAAAAAGAGAAGAAACGCTTTGCCGAAAAGGGCGAGCACACCTTTCGTCAAAAGGTCTGCAAGATTTGCGGCAAGCCCTTCTGGCCGTCCAACGGTCAGGAGGTGCTGTGCTCCGAGGAATGTAAAACCATCAACCGCAGACAGAAGCAGCTTGCCTATTATCACCGTAAGCAATCCGAGCAGAAAGCCGGAGAAGCAATATAAATTCAAGGAGGAACACACAATAGAAAAATTCATCACAGACGAAAGGACAGGCTTGCGTTATGAGCTTGTCGGGGACTACTATCTGATTGCCGGAGAGGACGAGCCGGAGAGCAGACCAATCGGGATATGGGGAAAGCGGCATTTGCGGTATCTGAAACAGCACCGCAAGGTACTCTATTCCGAACTGCTGATAAGCGGAAAGCTGAACGATTACCTTGCCGACCTAAACGAGCAAGCAGAGAAAATGTTCTCTCGGCTGGTAAAACAACTTGCCGAAAAGGAGGGCGTAACGGAAGCCATCAAAGCAGAAAACCAACTGCTGTGGGTGCAGAGGATGAACAGCATCCGCAATGACGCTATGGAGATTGTTTCAAGCGATTTGATTTACACATAACAAATATCTACCGAAAGGCTGCTGTCAAGCGACGGCGGCTTTTACTTTTCGGGTAGTATTCAAGAAGTCATAAAGTTCCGTGAGTAATGGAAGAAGGCAATGCTTTGAGAAAAAGATGAGAGCAATATTCTGAAAACTACTTGAGATTTTGGGGAAAATCTGCTAAAATACTTTTGTATATCTATGGGGTGGGGGGATTCATATCCTTTTGCCTTAGAAATTATGGAAAGAGGACTTGACTATGGCAAACGGAAATGCGATAATTATTGTCAGCTCGGCTCGGCAGGAGCATAGCGCCGTTTTTTCAGCGTGTCAAGTCTTATTTCATACAATTTATAACGAACCGATTGCCGGAGACAGGGTGCATTATGCCTTGGCTTCGGCTTTTTGCGTTTGCCGGAAGGATGGTGGTTTGATATTGAAGTCCTAACCACGACCGGCAAATCTATCTTTTCCGGTTAAACCTTCTATCTTCTCCGGTGTGTCCGCTGCCGGAGGAAGTAAATAGCGGATAGAATTATTTTGGAGGAATGAAAATGAAGAAGAAACTTCTAAGCCTTCTGCTTGCGTTGTGTCTTGTGATGGCGCTTGTCCCGATGACAGCGTTTGCGGCAGGCACCACAGACTCTTGGGATGGGACAGCCGATACAAGCTGGTATGATGAGAATGAAACGGAATTTCATCTGCAAACAGCCGAGCAGTTGGCAGGCATGGCAAAGCTTATCAATGGTGATATGGCAAATTTTAAGGACAAAACCATTTATCTTGAGAATGACTTGGATTTAGGCGGGCATGAATGGATCTCTATCGGTGACGGAGCAAATACGGATGTGGGATCATTTCAGGGTGTTTTTGACGGACAAAGCCATGTAGTTTATAACCTGTATTCTCATGAGGGCCTAAAATCTGAAAACAAAGACAATAACAATAACTTGTATAGAAATGGTTTGTTCGGAAGTATATATAATGCGACTGTAAAAAATCTCGGTATTGAAAATGCGGATATCGTGATACCAATGAAAGATGGATCCACTTACGGAAAAGGTATTTTGGTGGACTGGATGACCCATTCCACTATAAATAATTGTTATACTACTGGTTCTATTACCGGAGGCTCTTATATAGAAAAATACATAGGTGGTATTGCAGGATTTTTAAATGGGAACAACAGTATCAGCCAGTGTTATTCTACCGCTGCAATTACGGGTAACTATGACGGCGAGTACTATGCAGAACAAGAAGGCGGGTTAGAGCCTATGGATTGCTGGGATTCGCTGGGTGGCATTGTCGGAGCCTCGTATAGGGGACAGGTGACAATAAGCGACTGTTGGTTTGGTGGAGAAATCGTTGTAAACTCCATTCAGGCTCCTGTTGGCGGTATTATCGGATATGGCAAAGGTGTAAGCATGGTCAACTGCCTTGTCGCTACAAAAGAAATCGGCAACGATGGCTTGGAAAATACTTACTGGCTTGGTTATGTCGTAGATGTATCAGCAGAAAATTGTTTCTGGTCTGCTGATGACAGATATGGTTCAAATGTTTCTAATGAAGAAAGCGGCAACTCAGCAGGAACCGCTACCAACGACTTTAACTCTGACGATGTTCTCCTAGGACTTCAGGCAAATGCAGGAAGCGATGTAGAGTGGGTATCCGGGATTGGACATCCGACATTTGGATGGGATGACAGAAATGTTTCCGCTGACTATTCGACAGTTGACGAAGCAATCAAAAAGGCAGAAGCCTTGAATGCGGATCTGTATTCGAATTATTCGGATGTAACGGCTGCAATTGAGGCTGTGGATCGGAATAGAAGCAAAGCGGAACAATCAGAGGTAGACGCTATGGCGAAGGCGATAGAGGATGCCATTAAGGTTCTGGAATACAAGGGTGCGAACTACTCTAAAGTAGACGAAGCTATTGCAAAGGCAAACGCTTTGAACAAAGACCAGTACAAGGACTTCTCCGGTGTGGAAGCTGCTATCGCCGCCGTAGTCCGGGATAAGAACATTACCGAGCAGGCGGAAGTAGACACTATGGCGAAGGCTATCGAAGATGCGATTGCTGCCCTGCAATACAAGGACGCTGATTATACTAAGGTAGATGCAGCCATTGCCAAAGCAAACGCTTTGAAGAAGGATGACTACAGGGATTTCTCCGGTGTGGAAACCGCTGTGAAAGCTGTTGTCCGTGGTAAAAATATTACGGAGCAATCTGAAGTAGACAAGACGGCAAAGGCTATCGAGGATGCGATTGCTGCTCTTGAGAAAAAGCCTGCCAGTACCAAACCGGGAACATCCGATAAGAGTCCGCAGACCGGCGATACAAGCAACCTTGCTTTGTGGATCGCCCTGTTGTTCATCAGCGGCGGTGCAGCCATCGGCACAACGGTTGTAAGCAGAAAGAAAAAGTACAACAGATAATTGAATAGTGTTCCCTTGCTCCATCTTCCGAGCAAGACAAAAGCGTCGTAGCAATACGGCGCTTTTTTGTTACCGTGTGTCCAGCGAAGCTGGACCACACTAGCCGGTATAAGTCCGGTCACGGTAATTACCAGTGAGCCGTGTAGCTAAACTCGGTGCGTTGCAGTAATGCAGGGTACTAAGCGAGTGGATAAAGTAACCTCGGTAAGAGGGGCGAGCAATTATGCAGACCGTAACATAAAGTGAATTCTGCCGTATCGTTAAAAAGGTCTCTGAAAAGAGAACAAAGGGAAGTTGAACCTTGGGTATATGGGTGAAAGCCATGGAACGTGTGAAGAAACTGGAAAGCAGCACGGAGGAATCCCTCGGTATAGAGGAAACGGTATGTATGAAAAGTGCGGTTCGGAACTGGAGAGACCCTACCCATCACCGAAAGGTAAAAAGAAAGCGTATAAGCTTGGCGAAATCGTATTTCTGATGGGAGGGAGTCGGAGAGGAACATAGTACCGATAATGACTGTGCAAGAAAACGCAGTCTATGGGAAGGTTCCTTGCTTCATTCACGTTTGTAGAGAGGGTAAGAGTGAGAGAATGTCATGCAGACTAACAACTTCAAAGAAAAAGTTCGACAACTTCAAAACAAACTATATCTGACAGCCAAGAAATGTGATAGCCGAAGATTTCATGCACTTTACGATAAGGTATATCGGGAGGAGATACTTTTTGAAGCATGGAAACGGGTAAAAGCTAACAAAGGTTCCAGTGGTGTAGATGGTATCAGAATCGAAGATATTGAAGAGATGGGAATTGAAAAATATCTGTCAGAAATCAAATCGGAACTGATGGATGGAAAGTACAAACCATCCCCAGTAAAACGAGTTATGATACCAAAACCAGACGGAAGTGAAAGACCTCTTGGAATACCAACAGTCAAGGACAGAATTGTGCAGATGGCTACCAAGATAGCAATAGAGCCAGTATTCGAAGCTGACTTTAGAGATTGTTCCTATGGATTCCGACCGAAAAGAAGTGCCAAGCAAGCACAGGAAGTGGTAAGGAAAGCGTGTAACAACAAGGGCTATTATGTAGTAGATGCAGATATTGAGAAGTTCTTTGATAACGTAAACCAAGATAAGCTGATGAAACTGGTAAAGCAGAGAATATCAGACCGTAGGATATTGAAGCTGATAAGACAATGGTTAGTATCAGGAGTATTATACGGAAATGTACTGACAATTTTTGAACAGGGAACAAGTCAAGGTTCAGTTATATCTCCGTTATTGGCAAACATCTACTTAAATACACTGGACAGACTGTGGGAAAAGTATGGACTTACTCACGGTATTCTTGTAAGGTACGCAGATGATACAGTAATTATCTGCAAGAATAAGAAAAGTGCAAATCACGCATTGAACTTATTGCAGTACATCATGGCAAAACTGGATTTAAAACTACACCCAGTAAAAACAAAGATTGTCAGCATGTGGGACGGAAAAGAGGGATTTGACTTTCTTGGAATGCATCACAGAAGAATGACAACGGAAACAAGCAAAGGACAATTGTATAAAGAAACTTATCAGTACCCGAGCAGGAAAGCCATGAAGAAGATGAAAGCAGAAATCAAAAAGAATGTAAACGGTCGAAGTCTGTTAGTTGCAAAGGAAGAGGATTTAATAAAGAATCTAAATCCGAAAATCACAGGTTGGAAGAATTATTATTCCACCAAAACAAATAAGAAATGGATGCAGGCACTAGACGGGTACATTATCTGTATCTTTACAAGATGGTATAACAAGAAACACCAAAGGCGTAAACATATGTCAAGAGTGGATTTGTTAGAAATAGCATTTACGAAAAAGGATTAAAGAAAATGGCTAGAGCATGACGTAATGCTGTAGAAAGAAGAATGTCGGAAAGCCGTGTGAGGGAGAACCTCATGCACGGTTTGATGAGGGGCGGATGAAACTTTCATCCGCCTACTCTACCGAGAACATTTCGATGGAGAAACATTTGCTGTTGCCAAAGAAAAATGAGGACAATGCAGAAGTGATTGCATATCTTTTGGGACGAAGAATCGATAAAGAAATCATTCAATTTTGTATGGATTCCGGAAGAATTTATGAAAGTGCGCTTCATCATAATGCAGTGTTTGTAGGAATGGATGCGAAAGGGAATCCGAAATATGCAGCTCTTCGGGAAACCGGGACAAGCTTTATAGGAGAAGTGCATGGAAGCGATAAGAACTATTCTTTTTCTATTTTTTCAGAAAAATCAAGTGGAACGGTGCATCTGTTTGAGTCAGCAATTGACCTGTTGTCATATGCAACCTTGCAGAAATTAGATGGAAAAGAGTGGAGAGAGGAATATCTATTGTCCCTTGCAGGTGTCTATCAGCCGGCAAAAGAAATTGAAAAAAGTAAGGTTCCTGCAGCATTGACCAGAGCATTAAAGCTATATCCAAAAGTAAAAGGAATCGTGTTGCATTTGGATAATGACGGTATCGGAAGATCATCAAGAAGTATAAGCAGCCCACAGAGCTGACGAAAGAGATGGCGTGTGAGCTGATTGATAAAATCGTTGTTCACGAAGCCATAGGCAAGAGGTCGAACCGGCAGCGTGAGGGTAATGTTTCCCATCAAGCCAAAGCCAAGGCAGAACGCTGGGCGGCGAATGACGGTCATAAGTACCCGAAGCGTATCTGCGAACAGTGCGGTAAGGAGTTTTATCCGAACAGCACAAGGCAGAGGTTTTGCAACACCGACTGTACAAAAGCCCATCAGCAGGCAGAAAAAGAAAAGAAACGCTATGCCGAAAAGGGCGAGCACACCTTCCGTCAAAAGGTCTGCAAAATATGCGGCAAGCCCTTTTGACCGTCCAACGGTCAGGAGGTGCTATGCTCCGAGGAATGTAAAACCATCAACCGTAGGCAGAAATAGCTTGCTTATTATCACCGTAAGCAATCCATGCAGAATGCCGGAGAAGCAATGTTATAATTCAAGGAGGACGACACAATGGAGAAATTTATTACAGACGGAAGGACAGACTTGCGTTATGAGCTTGTCGGGGACTACTACCTGGTTGCCGGAGAGGTCGAGCCGGAGGGCAGAACCATCAGCATTTGGGGACATCGACACCTACGGTATATCCGAAACACAAGGTTAGTTTGTATGCCGAGCTGCTGACCACCGGCAAGCTGAACGATTACCTTGCAGATCTCAACGAGCAGGCGGAAGCAATGTTTTCTCGGCTGGTAAAGCAGCTTTCCATAAAGTTCTGTGAGTAATGGAAGAAGGCAATGCTTTGAGAAAGAAGGAGAGTAATATTCTGAAAACTGCTTGAGATTTCGGAAAAAATCTGCTATAATACTGCTGTATATCTATGGGGTAGGGGAATTCATATCCTTTTGCCTTAGAAATTATAGAAGCAGGACTTGACTATGGCAAACGGAAATGCGACAATTATTGCCGGCTCGGCTCGGCAGGAGCATAGCGCCGTTTTTTCAGCGTGTCAAGTCTTATTTCATACAATTTATAACGAACCGATTGCCGGAGACAGGGTGCATTATGCCTTGGCTTCGGCTTTTTGCGTTTGCCGGAAGGATGGTGGTTTGATATTGAAGTCCTAACCACGACCGGCAAATCGATCTTTTCCGGTTAAACCATCTATTTTCTCCGGCGTGTCCGCTGTCGGAGGAAGAAAATAGCGGATAGAATTATTTTGGAGGAATAAAAATGAAGAAGAAACTTCTAAGCCTTCTGCTTACGTTGTGCCTTGTGATGGCACTTGTTCCGATGACAGCGTTTGCAGAAGAGAACGAGCAAAGCAACAAAATCTCAATCACAACAGTAGATGAACTTTTGCAATTTGCAAAAGCTGTGGACAATGGCGAATATGACGATAAAACAGATGCGGTTGTATCTCTTGATGCAGATTTGGATTTAACAGGTGTTGCGTGGAAACCGATTGGCAGCGTCTTTGACGGCGACGGAAATCTACTGCACTACTTCAGCGGCAAATTTTACGGAAACGGGCATACGATTTCCAATTTAAATCTTTCCGAAAACTATGGAAAGACAGAGTATCCGTCTTTCGGATTTTTCAGTGAGGTTTACGGCGCTGAAATTTCCGGTTTGACAATTCAAGGCAAGCTGGATGTGTCCAATTCAGGGTATGTCTATTTTGGAACGGTAGCGGGCGTTGCAGCAGACAGCAAAATTTCTGACTGCGTTTCAGATGTGTCGTTCACGGATACAGACAAGTATATTAACGGGACTGTGGCTTTGTGCGGATATGCGATAAATAGCACAATTGAATACTGCCAAAACAAGGGGAATTTTTCAATAACGAAGGATGTCACCTCTTTTCAGATGGGCGGTATCGTAGGCCTTGCTCAAAACAGTACCGTACAGTTTTGTGCTAATACAGGCGAGATGACCTCTTGGACATCCTGTACCGGCGGAATTGTTGGGCAGCTGTATCAAGACTCAAAGATTATCAATTGTTATTCCACCGGGAAAATGGTTTCTCTTGGCAAGGGAAATACGGATTTCGGCGGCATTGCAGGGATAGTTGGTGCAGATACAGAAATCAGACACTGCTATTTCGCTGGTGAAATGGATTTATCTCAATATACGGCTACTACACCTTATAAGCGTTTAGGTGGTATTGCAGGCGGTGTTTCTTCTGATACACCTGCTTTTGAAAACAATTATTTCGTGGAAACTGAAAATGTCCCGGCTTGCTTTAAGTACCAGGATGCTGGAATAGAAAAGACCCTTGACTTTATGAAAACGGAAGATTTCTTTAATGAAATCACTGCTGCTGGTGGCAATTATCGATTTAATTCTAATGGAACGCCCCTTTTGCCTGCACCTAAGTATACAGTTTCTTTTGTCGTAACACCTGCTGAATTGGCGAATGTAGTCATTAAAGTGAATGGTCAGGAAGTAGCAAACCCTGTTGATTTGGAAGCGGGTACTTATACTGTCGAAGTCAGCGCAGATAATTGCGAGGTTTTCAATCTCAATATTACGATTACGGCTGATACAGCAACTCATACGCAGACCATTGCAATGACTTATTTACCTGCCGACTACACTAAGGTCGACGAAGCCATTGCCAAGGCAAATGCACTGAACAAGGACAACTACAAGGACTTCTCTGCTGTAGAAACTGCTGTCAATGCTGTTGTCCGTGACAAGAATATCACTGAACAGAGCGAAGTGGATGCAATGGTGAAGGCTATTGAAGATGCCATTGCTGCCCTGCAATACAAGGATGCTGATTACACAAAAGTTGATGCAGCCATTGCCAAAGCAAACGCTTTGAAGAAGGATGACTACAAGGATTTCTCCGGTGTGGAAACCGCTGTCAGAGCTGTTGTCCGTGGTAAAAATATTACGGAGCAATCTGAAGTAGACAAGATGGCAAAGGCTATCGAAGATGCGATTGCTGCTCTTGAGAAAAAACCTGCCAGTACCAAACCGGGAACATCCGATAAGAGTCCGCAGACCGGCGATACAAGTAACCTTGCACTGTGGATTGCCCTGTTGTTCATCAGTGGCGGTGCATCCATTGGCACAACGGTTGTAAGCAGGAAGAAAAAGTACAACAGATAATTGAATAGCGTTCCCTTGCTCGAAAGTGACAAACAGCGGCTTTTGAATGGTTGGCGGTAAAGGATAGCGCCGCTAAAACAAGGCCGCTCATATCGAAAGAAAACGCCCAAAATCGCCCCGAAACCATACAGCGGGGTCAGGTTTTGGGCGTTTCTGTGTTTCGGGAGCAAATCGGCAATTAGGCAGCGAAAAGGAGGTGCCCGCTATGCCCCGTATGCCGAAATACCTCAAGAGAGAATGGGCGTTCTTTCTTGATGAGCGTGGCAGGAAGAAATGTAGAGAGTGTCAGCGGTGGAACCGTCAATACTATTGAAGGAAACAGTGGAGATAAGGTGGCAAGACGGAGTTACCGTATCGGAAGCAGTAATATCTATGGATACGGTGTCCCGGCATATTAAAAGGCAGGAGAAAAAGTGTGATAGTCTAATGGTGAATCTGGAGTATACAATTCCTGAAAATAGACTTGACTTTTAAATATTACAAGCGTAAGATTTAAGAAACAAAAAAATTAGAAGAAAGGAATATCTATGAAAAATAGACGAAAAAAGCAAAACATCCAAAAATCTTACGCTTGTAAGATTTTTGGGCTGATAGTAGCTATAACAGTAATTGCTGTTTCAGGAGGTGTTTTATTAAAAAGGACGATAACGGAATCACCAGAAGATACACTTGTGGAATATATGAACCATATTGAAAAAAAGGAATATGAAGTAATGTATACTATGATAGATTCAGATGAAAAAGTTTATCTGACAAAAGAAGAATACATACAACGAAATTCTAAGATATACGAAGGAATAGAGGTCAGTGACATTAAAATCAGTCATATAGCTGTGAAAGAGAAAAAAGCAGATACAGTTACGCTTTCGTATGAAACATCATGTAATACAATTGCCGGAACAATACAATTTGACAATATGGCGGAACTGAAGAAGACGAAACAGGGATATAAATTAGTATGGCAGGATAGCCTGATTTTTCCAGATTTAGAGAGTGATGATAAAATAAGTGTTACTACATCAAAAGCGGAGAGAGGAGAAATATTAGACCGAGATGGTAAAATGCTTGCAGGAAAAGGAGTAGCAACATCAGTTGGCATTATACCGGGAAAGCTGGAAGACAGGAATGTATCTATTGAAAAAATAGCGGAGTTATTAGAGATAGATGTAGAAACAATAAATAACAAACTCACAGCAAAGTGGGTAAAAGAAGATTCTTTTGTACCAATTGAAACTATTCCGAAAGTAGAAGAAATAGATTTAATGAAAATACAGCCAGAAGAAAAGACACTTGAGGAGCAGGATTGTCAGAATAAACTTTTGGAAATTCCAGGGGTTATGCTATCAGATGTGGAAGTTAGAACCTATGAGTTAGGGGAAGCAGCAGCTCATTTAATTGGTTATGTACAGTCTGTAACAGCAGAAGATTTGGAAAATCATCCAGGGGAAGGATATTCAGCTGAAAGTGTAATCGGAAGATCTGGGGTGGAAAAGTTATACGAAAAGCAATTAAAAGGAAAAGATGGTTGTGATATAAAGATTTTGGATAGTGATGGGGAAGTAAAAGAGGTTCTTGCAAGTATTTTTAAAGAAGATGGTATGGATATAAGATTAACGATAGATTCCGATTTGCAAAAATCATTATACGAGCAGTTTAAAGAAGATCCGGGGTGTTCTGTCGCAATGAATCCTTATACGGGAGAAGTATTGGCTTTGGTAAGTACCCCATCTTATGATAATAATGAATTTATACGGGGCTTATCATCAGAGAAATGGACATCATTAAACGAAGACGAAAAGAAGCCATTATATAATCGTTTTCGTCAAGTATGGTGTCCTGGCTCAACATTTAAACCAGTTGTGGCAGGAATTGGGTTGAAAACGGAAAGCATAGATCCAAAAGAAGATTTTGGAAATGAAGGTTTGGCATGGCAGAAAGATTCGTCTTGGGGATCTTATCAAGTGACAACACTTCATGAATATGAACCGGTTATTATGAAAAATGCAATTATCTATTCTGATAATATTTATTTTGCAAAGGCAGCTCTTAAAATTGGTAGTGAGAATTTTATGAATACTTTAAATGAAATAGGATTTAATCAGGATATGCCGTTTGAGATTGCGATGCAGGAATCAACATATTCCAATACAGATAAAATAGAAACAGAAATACAATTGGCAGATAGTGGTTATGGGCAAGGGCAGATTCTTGTAAATCCATTACATCTGGCAAGTATTTATACTTCATTTTTAAATGAAGGGAATATGATAAAACCGTATTTGAAATACAAAGAAGAAGCATCCGGTGAAACATGGATAGAAAATGCGTTTAGCAAAGAAAATGTAGAAGAAATTATGCAAGGGGTGGAAGGTGTTGTAAATGATCCGGAAGGAACCGGATATGCTGCACATCGTGACGATATTTTGCTGGCTGGAAAAACAGGGACAGCCGAGTTGAAGGCAACGAAAGAAGATACTTCTGGCAAAGAAATCGGGTGGTTTTCGGTGTTTACGGCAGATAAAAGCGTGGACAAACCAATTCTTCTTATCAGTATGGTTGAGAATGTGAAAGGAATCGGTGGAAGTGGTTATGTTGTTAAAAAAGATGCAACAGTATTGGATGAGTATTTTGAAGAATAAAAAAATTTTTATGGGAAATTATTACATATGTAAGATATTTGCGATGATATTGATAGTTCTTATTGTTTTTACAGGGTGCGGACAAAATCGAATTACGGAAAAAGAAGAAAAGAAAGAAACCGTAGAATCTGAAATGAATGCAGAAGTAAAAAAAACAGCACAAACTTTTCGGTTTGTTTATATGAAGGAGAAGTCGGAGTTAAATACATTAAAGGTGAAAAGAAAAATTATCAATTGTCTGGAAGAAAAAGGATATGCGGCAGTAGATTGTGATAATCAGATTGATATGGTCAATCGTGAAAAAGTGGAAGATTTTTGCAAAACAGCGGAGAAAGAAGAACAGGCAGCAGTAGATATTGTACAACCGAACAGAGATTCGCTACAATATTAATTTATGTATAATTATGTTGTAGGTACAAAAATAGTGTGACAGCGAGGTAGAGAAAATGGAAGAGCAGATAAAAAAGATTTATGAAAAGCAGAAAAATGGACGCATCAGGATGATACGGAATGTGCTGTTGATTTATGCAGCATTGATTTGTGTGGTGAGTATTTTCAAAGGAAATCCGTTCCCGCATCAGGAGACAGTACTCTTTTTCGATGTGAAGCAGCCGGGCTGGGTCACGACAGATCCCTGGCTTCTGTGGATTTGCGTGGTGGTTGATCTGATTGCAGGTATATTCATTTTAATCAGGGACATTCTCAGAGATTTTTCAAAAATTGACCGGATTCTGTCACAGCAATGTGATGCAGAAAAATATTCAGAAATGCTGGAAGAGTTGGTAAAGTACGGAAAGAGCTTGGATTATCATGGATTTCAAAAAAGTGTCATGCTGATAGCTGAGTCTAAATATGTAGTTGCACTGATCATAAATGGGCAGTTGCAGAAGGCAGAAGAGTATATAAAGAATGAATGGGAAGGAAAAAGAGAGGGACGTTCCTGGCAGCAGGTCATGACGAATCTCGAACTGTCGAAGAAATATCAGGAGAAAGATGCGGCAGGTTATTCGGCTACATTAGAAAAAGCAGGGAAAGTATTTCAAAAGAATCCACTGTTTATGGCAAAAAATTTGATGCTGAAAGGTGAAGATGAGGCAGCAGTAAGATTACTGGAAAATGATACGGAAAAGCTGCCTTATTATGAGGTTACACGCAGATTCCTGCTGGGAGTATGTTACTACCGAATCGGAAAAGAAGAGCAGGGAAAAGAATGTATGGAATATGTAATTGGGCATGGAAATACGTTGAAGTGCAAAGAAGAAGCGGAAAAATATGTAACAGTGTAAGTAAGGATGTTCTTTAAAATGACAGGGTAACAAAAATGGAGAAGATATAGAGGATGGTAATAAAATAGGATATATCGCACATAAAGATGGTGAATCTGGAGTATACAATTCCTGAAAATAGACTTGGTTTTTAAATATTACAAGTGTAAGATTTAAGGAACAAAAAAATTAGAAGAAAGGAATCGGTGGAAGTGGTTATGTTGTTAAAAAAGATGCAACAGTATTGGATGAGTATTTTGAAGAATAAAAAAATTTTTATGGGAAATTATTACATATGTAAGATATTTGCGATGATATTGATAGTTCTTATTGTTTTTACAGGGTGCGGACAAAATCGAATTACGGAAAAAGAAGAAAAGAAAGAAACCGTAGAATCTGAAATGAATGCAGAAGTAAAAAAAACAGCACAAACTTTTCGGTTTGTTTATATGAAGGAGAAGTCGGAGTTAAATACATTAAAGGTGAAAAGAAAAATTATCAATTGTCTGGAAGAAAAAGGATATGCGGCAGTAGATTGTGATAATCAGATTGATATGGTCAATCGTGAAAAAGTAGAAGATTTTTGCAAAGCAGCAGAGAAAGAAGAACAGGCAGCAGTAGATATTGTTGTTGTATTTGATGAAGGGGAAATTATACAATATCATTTAGAGTCAATGAATGGAAAGATAAATGTTCGATTATGTCAGGTTAAATGGAAGGATAATAGCCCACAGGCTAATTATTATGATGAATATGAAGCATATGAGTGGAAATATACAGAAAAAGGATACTTGTTTCTGGAGGAATATCACCCACCGGGATTTGATGGAGCACCGGGTGAAACTGGATTCAGAGTGCAGCCATTAGATAAAACATGCCGAGAATTGAATCGAAAATATGTTATGCCGTTGGGGTATGCACTTAATAATCTGTTGATTACAAATTGGGATAACCAGAATTATACGGAACTTGATTTTTATGATCTTTATGAAAAAATGTATTATATGAAATATGGAAAGCAAGTTCCATATGAAGCAAATTATGGTGGAGCAGAATATGAAGTTCCAGAAGATGAGTTTGAAGAGGTTATAAAGACCTATTTACCATTTAGTAATAGCGAGATTGAAAAAGGAACTTTTTATAACTCTGATAATAGAACTTTTAGATACAGACCGCGAGGGTTATATGATTGTGAATTCCCATATGAGCCATATCCGGAAGTTATCTCATATGAAAAATTACAAGATGGAACATTAAAACTTACGATAGAAGCAGTATGGGAAATCAGAATGTTAGATCAGGCAATCACCAGTGAATTGATGATAAAACCTATGGAAGACGGAAGTTTCCAGTATTTATCAAATAAGGTAATCAAGTCAGATCAAAATGCAAATGCAGGGTGGTATATGCCAAGGTTAACAGAAGAAGAGTGGGAAGAGAATTACAGTAATAATTAGGGGGCAATATGAAAAGAAAAAGTATTTTGTTAGTACTTTGTATAGGAATGATTCTGACTTCCTGTGAAAGTAAGATATCGTTAAACAGCACAGATGTAAAAAATGAGAAGAATCAGAAAAACACTACCATGGAAAATCCGGATAAGGGATATAATCTACCAATCGATGAAGACAAGAAAAAGGAAGCTGTGAACGATTGTGAAGAAATTATGGGCATTATCCGAGATATTTATTCTGAATATAATGGAATACAAGAAGCAGATCAGAACACTGCTGAGCAAATGATGAATCGGATGAAAGAAATTATCAAACAAAATGGGAATCCGGTCATTGGTTCCGATCATTATTCTGTTATGGATAATTATCAGAAGATGGAACAATTTTTAAAATCTGCAGAACAAGAAGAAAAAGGAAGTGTAATTTTATATGAAGCAGATACAGATGGTGGAATTACCAGAAAAGAATATAGTTATGATGGAAAAGAAATGAGTGTGATGTCCGCAAAAATGATCTGGAGTGAGGATACAGAGCCTGTACTTACATACATATCGCTATCAAAAATAAAAGAATGGGCATATACTGAAAATGGGAATTTCTGTTATGAATTATGCGTACCTGAACCACCGGAAGTGACAGAGATTGTAGATGGAAGTTGTATTATCCGGGTAAAGCCTTTGAGTGAGGAGTGTCGGGAATATTCAAAAAAATATGTGAGTACGTTCGGCTATCAGGGAAACAATCTGTTATGTTCAAACTGGAATGCGGAGGATATGCAGGGGTTGGATTATAATGGACTTTATGAATATTTTTATCAAATGAAATATGGAGAAAAATTTACGGCAGAAAAAGAGGTTGTGGGAATTCCAGCAGAAGAGTTCGAAAATGTAATTATGACATATCTTCCTGTTACAAAAGAAGAATTGAAAGAATGGGCGGTCTACGATGAACAAAGTAATATGTTTATCTGGGAACGATTGGGATGTGGTAATTATTCACCAACACATTTTGGCTTGTCTTTACCGGAAGTAACAGAAGTCAGGCATAATGAAGATGGAACCATTGTTTTGACAATTCATGCAGTATGTGATTCTGTTGTATGTAATGATGCTGTTATTACACACGAACTTACGATGAAAATTCAGGATGATGGAACGATTCAGTATGTTGGAAACAGGATTTTAGATAATGGTATTGATAATATACCGAGGTATCAGTACCGGTTAGGTAATTTGCAGAATTGATCAGTAGAGAAGAATGAAATAAAGAGAACTGATAACAGGAAATTATGCTATCAGTTCTCTTTATTTATTTCCAAATACCAAGATTAGAAAGTACAGATTCTGTTATTTCGGTAGCCTGACTTCCAGTTGCACCAGAAGAGGATTGAATATTTGTTGCGAAGTAGTAAGTATTATTCGCTGTTTCAATGTATCCGATAAACCAGCCATTGACATCTTTACCATTGACACGCCCGGTTCCTGTTTTCCCGTAAAGAGAACCGGAAGAAGTAGTGGAAAGCAGCAGGGCTTTTTTTACTGCCTGGATATTTTTACTGTCAAAATGAAAATTATTTTGATAGAAATCCTGTAACAATTCCACCTGTTCTATGGGTGATATCTTCAGAGAGAAATCTGTCCAATAGAGATTTAGATTTGTTCCAGTATTTTGATTCCCATAGTTTATTGTCTGTAAAAATGTTCTTACGGCTTCAAAACCTGCCTGTGAATCAATTGCCTGAAAATACCAGTTTACAGAATTATGTATAGCCGAGGTTAAATCTTGATCGGCTTCCCATGAATTAAAAGGATATGGTTCTCCATTCCATGTGAAAGTGGAATGTTCTGGTGTAATAATTCCAGATTCCAAGCCAAGTAATGCATCATATATTTTATAAGTCGAATTCGGTGATACACGTGTGGAAGCATGATCCATATTATAAATATTCCATTTATCAGCAGACTGATCATATAAAACAAAACTTCCGGTGTAGTCCCCAAAATTGGAAGAAAGATTTAGCTGAGTAATATTCTTTTCGGTTGTGTCAAAATGATAGCCAGTTTGATCAGAAGCATAAACAGAAAGTATGGGAATGCATCCAATGATGATAGTAGAGACGAATATGCATATAAGATATCCACGAATTTTTTGTTTAAAAGTAGGTTGGTGGAATGATGCAATATTTAAAATGCGTCCTTTTAACTGTTTTATATTTCCACTGATTCCCATAGTAAGAGGGAATGGAGACAGAGCTATTGTTTCGGCAAAGTTAATCAGTGTATTTCCATATGACTTGTATTCTGTTTCTTTCAATAATTGTAATACAGCACTGTCGCAGGCAAGTTCGCGTTCCTGCCGTATTCTTTTTAGAAAATACCAGATTAGGGGATTGAACCAGTAGAAAACATGTACTGTATTTATCAAATATCCAATTAGAATATCTTTATGCTTGTAGTGCTGCAGTTCATGAAGAAGCATATATCGAATATCAGTTGAGCTTATAGTTCCAGCGTTAAAATCTGAAATCAAGTGAATTGGAAGATAAATGCGAGGATGCAGGAAACCAGCCAAAACAGGAGATTTCAAAAATGCTGTACTATAAATCGGAATGGTATGCTTGCTGTTCACTTCGTTTAAACATTCTATATAAAGAGCGTTTAGTTCTTCATTTTGAAGAGGTAAAGCAGAACTATGTAAGGCGTTTACTTGTCTTACTGAGCGGTAGAGAAGAAAAAACATTATGAATATACCGATACTCCAGAAAAATACAAGTAATGTGTGAATAAAAGTTGGTATTTGGGTGCTGACAGAGACAGCAAAATCATTTATTTTATCCAAATTATAACCATTACCAGAAAGAAAAGTGGTTTGAATGTCACCATTGGTACTTGAACTGGCTGTCAGCAAATGGCTCCACGATATAGAAGATGGGGCAGAGCTTATTGGTAAAAAGGGAACAATTAGAACGGCAAGAAATATAATCGAAAGATTATATTGCATACGTGCGGATAATTGCCTTTGCAATAAATTTTTTAATCCCAGTAAACTACCTAAAAAAATACAAATGATGGCATTACACAGTAAAAATCGAAAACTAAAATATATCAAAATATGCTCCTCCTCCCATGGTTAATGATTGGAAAGAAGATTCCGTAAGCTGGCAATGTCTTCTTCAGACAATTTATCATCCTCAATGTAAGAGGCAAGCATAGAAGTGATATTACCATTATAATATCGTTTTAAAAAAGAATTACTTTCCTGCCGAATATATTCGTCTTCTTTGACCAATGGAGTATAGACAAAAACCCGGCTTTGTTTTTCGTAGGTTAGTGCTTTTTTAGAAACGAGACGTTTAATCAATGTCTGAATTGTTTTAGGACTCCAACGGGAAATTTGTGTTAATTTTTCAGTAATTTCATTGGTGCTGATTGATGCATATTTCCAAACGATTTTCATAACTTCAAATTCGGCTTCTGAAATTTGAGGCAGATTGCTCATGTGATATTCCTCCAAATCTTACAAATGTAATAAAAATATTATATATCTTAAAAGGTTATTCTGTCAACGAAATAAAAAATTTGACTTTAAATCCAGATACATTTTAAAGGTATGTAGAATCGAGCTAAGATGTAAAAGTACAGAACAAACATTCGATTTAGTTCTGTACTTTTTTTCTCCTGAATGATATACTATACAAGTAACAATACTAAGAAAACAACTACTATTTCTAAAATATCACCGCTAAATTAGAGCGATCAGGAGAAATTACATGGATCATTTTGAATTAGTATCACAATACAACCCAACTGGCGACCAGCCGCAGGCAATTAAAGAGCTGGTCGAAGGCTTCAAAGAAGGAAACCAGTGTCAGACGTTGCTTGGCGTTACTGGATCTGGTAAGACATTTACCATGGCGAATGTCATTCAACAGATGAACAAGCCGACATTGATTATTGCACATAATAAGACGCTGGCTGCGCAGCTCTACGGAGAATTCAAGGAGTTTTTCCCAAATAACGCAGTGGAATACTTTGTCTCCTACTACGACTATTATCAGCCGGAAGCATATGTTCCATCTTCAGACACATATATTGCCAAGGATTCTTCCATCAATGACGAGATTGATAAGCTTCGACTTTCCGCAACTATGTCGCTGATGGAGCGAAGAGATGTGATCATTGTTGCAAGTGTATCTTGTATCTATGGACTGGGTAACCCGGTAGATTACCAGAACATGGTAGTTTCTTTGCGTCCTGGTATGATCAAAGATCGTGATGAAGTAATGGCAAAGCTGATTGAGATCCAGTATGATCGTAATGATATGGATTTCCACCGTGGTACATTTCGTGTGCGTGGAGATGTTTTGGAAATCATTCCGGCATATGAGAGTGACACAGCGATTCGTGTGGAATTCTTTGGAGACGAGATAGACAGGATCTCAGAGATTGATATTTTGACAGGAGAGGTGAAAGATGAGCTAAAGCATATAGCCATCTTTCCGGCATCTCATTACGTGGTTGACCGTGAGAATATCAAACGTGCGGTGGCAGATATTGAAGAAGAATTAGAAGAACGTGTCAAAGAGTTTAAGAGAAATGACAAGCTTTTAGAGGCACAGCGTATTGCGGAGCGAACGAATTTTGATATTGAGATGCTTAAGGAGACTGGATTTTGTTCCGGAATTGAGAATTATTCCAGACATTTGGCAGGGCTTCGACCGGGACAGGCTCCGTATACATTGATCGATTATTTCCCGGATGATTTTATTATGATGATTGATGAGTCACATAAGACAATCCCGCAGATTGGTGGAATGTATCACGGAGACCAGTCGAGAAAGCAGACATTGGTAGATTATGGATTCCGCCTGCCATCTGCGAAGGATAACCGTCCGCTTAACTTTGATGAGTTTGAAAGCAAGATTAATCAGGTGATGTTTGTATCTGCGACACCGGGAGAGTATGAGAAGGATCATGAACTTCTTCGAGCAGAACAGGTAATCCGTCCGACAGGACTTCTGGATCCGGAAGTTGAAGTGCGACCGGTAGAAGGACAGATTGATGATCTGATCGGTGAAGTGAATAAAGAGATCAGTAAGAAGAATAAAGTCCTTGTCACAACGCTGACAAAGCGTATGGCAGAAGATTTGACAGATTATATGCGTGAAGTAGGAATCCGTGTAAAATATCTTCACTCGGATATTGATACGCTTGAGCGTACAGAGATTATTCGAGATATGCGTCTGGATGTGTTTGATGTGTTGGTTGGAATCAACCTCTTGAGAGAAGGACTTGATATTCCGGAAATTACTCTTGTTGCAATTCTTGATGCGGATAAAGAAGGATTCCTTCGTTCTGAGACTTCGCTGATTCAGACAATCGGTCGTGCAGCGCGTAATGCAGAAGGACATGTAATCATGTATGCAGATAAGATTACAGAATCAATGCAGCTGGCGATCGATGAGACACAGCGTCGTCGTGAGATTCAGATGAGATACAATGAAGAGCATGGAATTACGCCGAAGACAATTCAGAAGTCAGTGCGTGATCTGATCAGTATCTCTAAAAAGGTTGCGGCAGAAGAGGTGCGGCTTGAAAAAGATCCGGAGTCCATGAGCCGGAAAGAACTGGAGAAACTGATTGCGGATCTGACGAAACAGATGAAGAAGGCAGCAGCGGAATTGAACTTTGAGGCAGCGGCAGAGCTTCGTGATAAGCTTGTTGAATTAAAAAAGATGCTCAATGATATGGAATAGGAGATTACAAAATGGGTAAGAAAATGGACGCCAGACAGTACATTAAGATACGAGGCGCGAATGAAAATAACCTGAAGAATATAGATGTAGATATCCCAAGAAATGAACTGGTTGTTTTGACGGGACTTAGCGGTTCTGGAAAATCTTCCCTTGCATTTGATACAATTTATGCAGAAGGACAGAGACGTTATATGGAATCACTGTCTTCCTATGCAAGACAGTTTCTTGGTCAGATGGAGAAACCGGATGTAGAAAGTATCGAAGGGCTTTCACCTGCAATTTCTATCGATCAGAAATCAACGAATCACAATCCACGTTCCACAGTTGGAACTGTTACGGAGATTTATGATTATTTTCGATTATTATATGCGAGAGTTGGAATTCCGCATTGCCCGAAATGTGGTCGTGAGATTGCAAAACAGTCGGTAGATCAGATGGTGGATCAGATCATGGCGCTTCCGGAGAGAACGAAGATACAGCTTTTGGCACCTGTTGTACGTGGAAGAAAAGGAACACATGCAAAGCTTTTCGAACGTGCAAAAAAGAGTGGATATGTTCGTGTTCGTGTGGATGGCAATATGTATGAACTTTCAGAAGAAATTACATTAGATAAGAATATCAAGCATAATATTGAGATTATTGTAGATCGTCTTGTAGTAAAACCTGGAATTGAAAAACGACTGACAGACTCTGTCGAAAATGTACTTGAGCTCGCAGAAGGTCTGCTTGTTGTTGATGTGATCGATGGAGAACCTCTGAATTTCAGTCAGAGTTTTTCCTGTCCTGTCTGTGAGATCAGTATTGATGAGATTGAACCACGCAGTTTTTCTTTTAACAATCCATTTGGTGCTTGCCCGGAATGTTTTGGACTTGGATACAAAATGGAATTTTCAGAAGAACTGATGATTCCGGATCCATCGTTGTCTATTAATCAAGGTGCGATTGCAGTTTTAGGATGGCAGTCCTGTACAGACAAGAGCAGCTTCACACGTGCAATTCTGGATGCACTTTGTAAAGAATATCATTTTGATCTGGACACCCCTTTTGAGGATTATCCGAAAGAAATCCATGATATTTTGATTTATGGAACAGACGGAAAAGAAGTAAAGGTTTATTATAAAGGTCAGAGAGGCGAAGGGATTTATCCGGTTGCATTTGAAGGATTGATCAAGAACGTGGAACGTCGTTACCGTGAGACAGGTTCTCAGACGATGAAAGCAGAATATGAGACATTTATGAATATTACACCATGTTCAGCCTGTAAAGGACAGCGTTTGAAGCCGGGGGCTTTAGCTGTAACAGTTGGAGATAAGAATATTTCAGAAGTGACAACACTTTCTATAGAACGGCTTCAGAAATTTTTAGATGAACTTCAATTGACAGAGACACAGCAGTTGATTGGTAATCAGATTCTGAAAGAGATCAAAGCAAGAATCAGGTTTTTGATGGATGTCGGTCTGGATTATCTGACGCTTGCGCGTGCGACAGGAACACTTTCCGGTGGAGAAGCACAGAGAATTCGTCTTGCAACACAGATTGGATCAGGTCTGGTCGGAGTTGCATATATTCTGGATGAGCCTAGTATCGGACTTCATCAAAGAGATAATGATAAACTTCTTGCGACGCTGAAACATCTGCGTGATCTTGGAAATTCATTGATTGTAGTAGAACATGATGAAGATACGATGCTGGCAGCGGATTATATAGTAGATATCGGTCCGGGGGCAGGAGAACATGGCGGTCAGGTTGTTGCTGTGGGAAATGCACAGGAAATTATGAAAAATCCAAATTCTGTCACAGGAGCGTATTTGAGTGGAAAAATCAGGATTCCGGTTCCGACAGAAAGAAAGAAGCCGACAGGTTATCTGAAAGTAGTCGGTGCACAAGAGAATAATCTCAAGAACATTGATGTAAAATTCCCTTTGGGAGTTATGACTTGTGTAACGGGAGTGTCTGGATCGGGGAAAAGTTCTCTTGTGAATCAGATTTTATATAAAAGACTTGCAAGAGACTTGAACCGGGCAAGAACAATCCCCGGAAAACATAAGAGAATAGAAGGGCTAGAGCAGGTTGATAAAGTGATTAATATCGACCAGTCACCAATCGGAAGGACACCACGGTCGAATCCTGCTACTTATACAGGCGTATTTGATTTGATCCGAGATTTGTTTGCAGGAACACCAGATGCAAAAGCGCGTGGATATAAGAAAGGACGGTTTAGCTTTAATGTTAAAGGGGGACGTTGCGAAGCATGTGCAGGAGACGGAATCCTGAAAATCGAGATGCATTTCCTTCCGGATGTGTATGTTCCATGTGAGGTCTGTGGTGGAAAGCGTTACAATCGTGAGACGCTGGAAGTGCGCTATAAAGGGAAAAATATTTATGATGTATTGAATATGACAGTGGAAGAAGCGGTAGATTTCTTCGAAAACGTGCCAAGCATTCGAAGAAAGATGGAGACGCTGAGAGATGTCGGATTGTCGTATATTCGTTTGGGACAGCCTTCTACAGAGCTTTCAGGTGGCGAGGCACAGAGAATTAAACTTGCGACAGAACTTAGCAAACGCAGTACCGGAAAAACGGTATATATTCTGGATGAACCTACGACAGGACTTCATTTTGCAGACGTGCATAAATTAACAGAGATTCTCCGCAGACTTTCCGGGGATGGAAATACAGTAATTGTAATCGAACATAATCTGGATGTGATTAAGACGGCAGACTATATTATTGACATTGGACCAGAAGGAGGAGACCGCGGAGGAACTGTTGTGGCAAGTGGTACTCCGGAAGAGGTCGCAAAGAATCCAGATTCTTATACAGGGAAATATATTGCGTCTATATTGGAGAAATAAAGACGAAAAAAAGTCGAAAAAAGTCGTAAAATATATGCAAAAAATGCCTTTCTATTTTAAGCGAAGTCTATTATACTAAAGTATGCGGATGATAAAACATTACTGTTTTGGTTACATAATATTGACAACAGCAAGAGTGAAAAAAACAGTAACGATAAACCCCTTCAAGGGACAAAAGACACTTGATTGAGGAAAGAGAATGCTGGAACCAGTAACAGACGGAGTCATTTATTTGCAGTAGATTGCTGAGAACAGTAAAAGAGCGTTTTAGAAGGGAGATATAGAAATTATGATGTCAGTAGATCTTGGAATAGATTTGGGGACAGCCAGTGTATTGGTATATGTGAAAGGAAAAGGGGTTGTTCTGAAAGAACCATCAGTTGTCGCATTTGATCGTGATACGAATGTGATCAAGGCAATTGGTGAAGAAGCGCGTTTGATGCTTGGAAGAACACCGGGAAATATTATTGCGGTAAGACCACTCAGACAAGGAGTAATCTCTGATTATACCGTGACGGAGAAGATGATTAAGTATTTTGTTCAGAAAGCTCTGGGAAAACGTACATTTAAGAAGCCGAGAATCAGTATCTGTGTACCAAGTGGTGTTACAGAAGTAGAAAAAAAAGCAGTGGAAGAGGCTACATTTGCAGCCGGAGCAAGAGAAGTTCATCTGATTGAAGAACCTGTGGCAGCAGCAATAGGAGCAGGGATAGATATTTCAAAGCCTTGTGGAAATATGATTGTTGATATCGGTGGCGGTACAGCAGATATTGCAGTTATTTCGTTGGGTGGAACAGTTGTGAATACATCAATTAAGATAGCGGGTGATGATTTTGATGAAGCAATCGTACGCTATATGAGAAAGAAACACAATCTTCTGATTGGAGAAAGAACAGCAGAGGATATCAAGATTAAGATTGGAACGACTTATCCACTTGTAGAAGAAGAGAAGATGGAAGTCAGAGGGCGTAATCTGGTAACAGGGCTTCCAAAGACAGTTACGGTGACTTCGTCTGAGACAGAAGAAGCTTTAAGAGAATCTACAGGACAGATTGTAGAAGCTGTAATCGGAGTACTCGAGCAGACTCCACCAGAGTTGTCGGCAGATATCCTTGATCGTGGAATTGTTCTTACCGGAGGAGGATCACTTCTTCGCGGACTGGAAGAATTGATCGAAGAGAGAACAGGAATTAATACGATGACAGCGGAGGATCCGATGAAAGTCGTTGCAATTGGTACCGGACAGTTTGTGGAATTTATGAGTGGAAGAAAAGAGTTTTAAGAGAAAGAATTCTGAAAAAGAATTTGAAGTGTCAGGTTCTTAGAGAAGAAGATTCAATTACGAGGGGTGTGTATAAGAGGAACACACCCTTTTTCTGCATATAAATAGGAAAAGATACAAGAAGAGAGAGGAAAAAGTGTGGAAACAGTTACAGGGTATGTGAGTCATATTGTATATAGAAATTCTGATAATGGGTATACAGTATTCCATATTGAACATGATGATGGTGAAGTGACATGCGTGGGAAGTCTGAACTATATTAATGAAGGAGAACTCCTTGAAATTCAAGGAGAATATGTGAATCATAATGTTTACGGTAAGCAGTTGAAGATTTCTCATTATAAAGTAAAAGAGCCGGAGGATATTGTTTCTATTGAACGATATCTTGGCTCCGGAGCAGTGAAAGGTGTGGGTGCGGCACTGGCTGGCCGAATCGTGAAAAAGTTTAAAGAGGATACTTTCCGCATTATTGAAGAAGAGCCGGAAAGACTTGCGGAGATCAAAGGAATTAGTGAGAGAAAAGCACAGGAGATTGCATCTCAGCTTGAAGAAAAGAAAGATATGCGAAAAGCCATGATTTATCTGCAGAAATACGGTATTTCCACAAAGCTGGCAGCCAAGATTTATCAGTATTACGGAATGAAAGTGTATAAAGTGTTGGAAGAAAATCCGTATCAGCTTGCAGATAATATTGAAGGAATCGGATTTAAGACTGCGGATGAAATTGCATCCAAAATCGGCATACATACAGATTCAGACTATCGTATAAGAAGTGGTTTGTTTTATACATTGCAACAGGCAGTAGGTGAGGGGCATGTTTATTTACCACAGAATATATTGCTTCGAAGAGCAAATGCACTTTTAGGAGTCGATCTTGAAGATATTGAGAAGTACATCATGGATCTGTGTATAGAACGGAAAACAGTTATGAAAGAAGTGGATGAGGAAATTCGCATTTATCCAGCACATTATTATTACTTGGAATTGAATACTGCGAAAATGCTTAATGATCTTGATATTGACTGTCAGATGCCGGAAGACATGATGGAGAAACGTCTGAAAAGAGTAGAACAGAAAGAAAAGATAGAATTGGATCCAATGCAGCACAGAGCTGTTATAGAAGCTATTAAACATGGTTTGCTCATATTAACAGGAGGACCGGGTACAGGTAAGACGACAACGATCAATACGATGATTCAATTTTTTGAAAGCGAAGGAATGAGTATCCTTCTTGCAGCGCCAACAGGACGTGCGGCAAAGCGAATGACAGAGGCTACAGGATATGAAGCCCAGACGATTCACAGATTACTTGAAGTAAGTGGAAATCCTGAGGAAGAGAACAGTGTAGGTGGATTTTTGAGAAACAGAGAGAATCCACTTGAGACAGATGTTATCATTATAGATGAGATGTCCATGGTTGATCTGAATCTGATGCATGCGCTTTTATCAGCAGTTATTCCAGGAACAAGACTTATTCTTGTGGGAGATGTGGATCAGCTTCCGTCCGTGGGACCGGGAAGTGTGTTAAAAGATATCATACGTTCAGAAAAATTTCACGTAGTGACGCTTACAAAGATTTTTCGTCAGGCAGGAGAGAGTGATATTGTAGTAAATGCTCATAAGATCAATGCAGGAGAACCGGTTACAATTGATAATAAAAGCCGGGATTTCTTCTTCTTAAAACGCCAGGATGCGAATACGATCATTAGCGTCGTTATTACTTTAATACAGAAGAAATTACCCAGATATGTGCAGGCCGATCCAAATGAAATCCAGGTAATGACACCAACACGTAAGGGATTGCTGGGTGTAGAACGATTGAATGTGATTCTACAGCAATATCTGAATCCTTCAGATTCCCAAAAAACGGAGAAAGAAATTAATGGTAGATTGTTCCGTGAAGGTGACAAAGTAATGCAGATTAAAAATAATTATCAATTAGAGTGGGAAGTTTCTACCAGATTTGGATTAACAGTTGACAAAGGAATTGGAGTTTTTAACGGTGATATGGGAGTCATTGATGAAATCAATGAATATACAGAAACTGTTATCGTGGAATATGATGAGGGGAGAAAGGTAAAATATGGATACGATATGACAGATGAGTTAGAACTTGCCTATGCGATTACGGTTCATAAATCTCAGGGAAGCGAGTATCCGGCGGTCATTATCCCACTTCTTCCAGGACCAAAGTTACTATATAACAGGAATCTGCTTTATACAGCAGTGACGCGGGCAAAAAAATGTTTAACAATAGTAGGGAGTGAACTAACATTTCAGGAAATGATCGAAAACAAAAGCGAACAGGGAAGATTTACAAGCTTAGACGAGCGAATCAAAGAATTTTAGAAAAAATGTATCCAAAAAGATGCCCGTTTTGTCAGGAAATCAGCTCAAAAGGTATTTGCGATGACTGTAGAAAACAGGTTGTTAAGGTGGGAAAAATAAAATGTATCCATTGTGGAAAGCCATTGGAGGATGAAACGAAAGAGTATTGCAGGGATTGTGAAAGAAGAAAAAGTAATTATGAACAAGGACGCAGCCTCTGGGTTCACATTCCGCCGGTTTCAAATTCAGTATATCGGTTGAAATATCACAACAAGCGATATTATGCGGAAATCTTTGGGAAAGAGCTGGCAGATGAGTTTGAATTTCAGATTCGAAGATGGGGGATTCAGGCAATTATTCCAATTCCATTACATAGATCGAAAATGAGAAAACGAGGATATAATCAGGCAGAACTTTTAGCAAAGCAGTTATCAGAATGTATGGGAATTCCTATAGAAAAAGATGTTTTATATCGGATTAAGAAAACCCGGCCTTTAAAGGAAATGAACGGGGAGCAGAGACACAGAAATCTGAAGGGGGCATTTGCGGTTTCAAAATCGTGGAATCCACGCCAGAACATTCTTCTGATTGATGATATTTACACAACCGGAAGTACAATAGAACGTGCTGCAGGAATCCTGAAAAAAGCAGGTGTTAAAAATGTCTACTTTTTGACTCTAAGCATTGGACAAGGCATCTGAACATATGGTATACTTAGGAGAGAAATCTTGAAAGGTGAATGTCGGATATGTTAGATAAAGACAGGATTCGTTTAATGACAAAAATGTCGATATATGAGAAGAATTACAGAGATGATTTTAAAATTGCCGATTATTACAGAAAAGATTATGCAAGTCTTAAGAGATGGATTACATTGATTTGGGTAACAATAGGTTATGCAATTTTGTTCGTTAGTTTCTGCATTTATTCGAGTGATAGTTTATCTGCTGATCTGACAATTTTAAAACTATTCGTTCTCTTGATTGCAGCAATTGCAGGCTATATAGTTCTTTTGGTTATATATGGGGTTTGCGCAAATAGTTTTTATAAGAGAAAACATGCAGTTGCCAAACAGAATGTAAAACGTTATTATCGTAATTTGTCCCGTTTAGAGAAGATGTGTAAAAAGGAGAAGAATGAGCAATGAACAATTTATTGGTTCTTAGAGAAAGATTTAAGCAGATTTATGTTTCTCACTCTCTCTTGGTTCGAAAGGGAGCACAGTTTTTGCTTGCACTTTTGGTGTTTAACCTGATCAATTCTAATATTGGATTTATGAAGATGGCATCATCTGTTCTTTGTACTGTTGGCTTAGCAGTAGTCTGTACATTTCTCCCTCTAGCAGTAATGACGGCAGCAGCAACTGTGTTAATAGTGGCTCATTTATATACATTATCTATGCCAATAGCCGGAGTTGCGGTGATACTGTTTTTGTTAATGTATATTTTCTACTTTCGATTTACCCCAGAGAAGAGCTGGCTGATTCTGCTGACAGTAGTAGCTTTCGGCATGAAAATACCACTGGTGATTCCGGTTATATTTGGGCTGTTAGGTACTACAATATGGATTGTTCCTGCATCCTGCGGAATCCTTGTTTATTATCTGCTTTACCTGATCAAAGCTTCTGCAACAGCATTGAAAGGTACAGATGGAACAACAATGATCAGCACTTTAACCAATTTTACAAAACAGTTTGTAGGCTATCAAGAAATGTGGGTTATGCTGTTTGCAGTAGTGATTGGAATACTGGTAGTGAACGGAATTAAAAATCGGGCAGTTGATCATTCCTGGAAGATAGCATCAGCAACAGGAGCAGCAGTTTGTGTGATCGTAGGTGCATCGGGAAATATTTCTCTTGGACTTCACATGTCTTATACGATGATGATTTTCAGTGGGATTCTTGGTGTTGTAATAGGATTGTTCCTTGAAGTTATTTTTTTCTCTGTGGATTATTCAAGAACAGAGAATGTTCAGTTTGAAGATGACGAATACTATTATTATGTAAAGGCAGTTCCGAAAGTAGGGGTTCAGATGCCTGAGAAGCAGGTAAAACATATTACAGAACATCAGGGGCAGGACGCAGAGATGCCGAATGTGTCAGAGACAGAAAACAATACTGCTGTGTCAGAAGTTTCTGATTTGAAGGAAGTTGAACAGAAAGAGGAAGAAGATCAGTCAGAACAACTGAAAAAGGAGTCTGATCTTGCACAAACAACAATTTTTAATGATTCAAACATGACGGAAGATATTCTTTTAACAAGAAGTCTGAGCAAGGAACTGGGTCTGGATCAGAATGAAGAGAAAAAAGAGTGATCGACAGAGCAAAAGATGCAAGAGTGCATAACAACGAGTGATTACATAAGGTGGTGAGACTTGAGATGATAGAGTGGATTCAGAATTTTATAAGAAATTATTCAAATGGAATGTATTTTCCACATATACAGATAAAAGATATCATAGAGATTCTGATTGTGACGATTATTGTCTATGAAATCATGCTCTGGATCAAGAACACAAAAGCCTGGATGCTTCTGCGAGGAATGCTTATGCTGGGGGGATTTATTCTTCTGGCATGGCTTTTTCAAATGAATACGATCCTGTATCTGGCAAGAGAGTCGATTAATGTATTAGCGATTGCAGCAATTGTTGTTTTTCAGCCAGAACTTAGACGGGCATTGGAGAAGCTGGGGGAGAAGAATTTATTTAGTAACATTAATCCGTTCGATAAAAATAAAGAAAATCAGAGGTTTTCGGATGAAACACTGGATAGTATTGTAAGAGCTTGTTATGCTATGGGAAGTGTATGTACAGGAGCACTGATCGTAGTAGAACAGGTGATTCAGTTGACAGAGTATGAAATGACAGGTATAGAGCTTGATTGTAAAGTGTCTTCTCAGGTGCTGATCAATATTTTTGAACACAACACCCCACTTCATGATGGCGCGGTTATTATCAGAGGGGACAGAATTACATCAGCAACATGTTATCTGCCACTTTCAGATAACATGACAATCAGTAAAGATCTGGGAACAAGGCATCGTGCGGCATTGGGAATGAGCGAAGTTTGCGATGCTCTTGTGATTGTTGTTTCAGAAGAAACGGGACTTGTTTCTGTGGCTTCCGGAGGACGATTGCTTCGAGCTATTAACGCAGAAGAACTTCGGAGTCAGTTAAGCCAGATTCAGTATAGAAAGACAGAGACAAAGAACAAGTTTTCTATACGGAAAGGATGGCACAGATCATGAAAAAATACAAATTGACAACGAATCTTCCGCTTAAGATTATTGCATTTGTTTTTGCAGCATTTCTTTGGCTGATTGTTGCGAATGTTGCTAATCCGGTTACGAAATCAACTTATACAAACATCAAAGTTACGATAGCGAACGATGATGTGATTACACAAGGTGGGGAAGTTTATACGGTTTTAGATGATCAGAATGTAAACGTAGTTGTTTACGCAAAACGTTCAGTGATTCAACAGATTAAGTCGGATGATATTGTGGCTACTGCGGATATCAAAGAAATGGATTCCAGGACAGGGTTGATACCAATTTCAGTATCAATTCCAAAGTATAGTGGATCTTATCAGTCGGCAGAGGCTGCTCCGAGAAATATACAGATTAAGACAGAACCAACAGGTAAGACTGTATTTACACTGACTGTTAGCACAACAGGAACGCAGCGTGACGGTTATCAGATTGGAGAGATGAAAGTTAATCCTGAAAAAATAACGATTACAGGAGCAGAATCAACAGTAAAATCAATTGATAAAGCCGTAGCGAAGATTAATGTAGATGGAATTTCAAAAGATGAAGAACTTACAGCAGAACTTGTTTTATATGATGCATCGGGAAATGTAATCAATCAGGGACAGCTAAGTAATAATCTTGGAGAAGATGGAATCACTGTAGATGTGACAGTAATGAGAATCAAGACGGTTCCATTAAAATTTGAAGCATCTGGAACACCGGCAGATGGATATGAATATCTCGGTTGTTCGAGCGAACCGGCGAGCGTGCAGATCTGCGGAAAAGAAGAGGCCTTATCCAAGATTGAAAGTATCAATATTCCAGCATCTGAATTGTCTATCGCTGGGGCAACAGAGAAGATAGAGAAAGCATTTGACATTACAGATTATCTGCCGGAAGGTGTAGAACTGATTGAAGGCGCTTCAGGAAAGGTTACCGCAACTGCAATGATCGAACAGTTGGGAAATCGTACAATTGAGTTTATGGTTGCGTCCATCAAACAGAATTATCTGGCAAAAAATCTTCAGGTAAGTTACGAGCCAGATGCTGAGGTGACACTTGTATTTCAGGGAGAGAAAGATACGCTGGATAGTCTGGATATCAGCAATGCAGTATCGGTAAATCTCCAGAATTACACGAAGGAAGGCACTTATGACATACCGGTAGAAGTAGACCTTCCGGATGGAGTAACGTTGACAAAACCAGTGACAGTGCAGCTTATATTGACTGAAAAAGGATCCACAAAGGATGAACAACCGGAAAATAACGCTGGGACAAATTAATAATACTTCATATTAATTAAAAAAGTACAGGTCTAAATTAAAAAAGAATTAAGAAGGCTGGCATTGACAGTTTTCAATGCATATTATATGATATTGGAGTTAAAACTTCCAACTATCAGAGAGATAGAATAGGAGAATAACATGGTAAGCGATAAAGTAGTGATCAAAAATCCGACAGGACTTCATCTAAGACCGGCAGGATTGTTTTGTAAAACTGCGATGCAGTACAAGAGCAAGATCACAGTGTACAAAAAGATGAAAAACGAAGAGGTAAATGCAAATGCCAAAAGTGTATTAAGCGTACTGGGTGCATGCATAAAAAGCGGAGATGAGATTACAATTATTTGTGAAGGAGAAGACGAAGAAATAGCACTTTCAGACATGGTTCAACTTGTGAAAGATGGATTGGGAGAATAAGTGGTGTTTATAAACTGGTATATTGTAACAGTGAAGAGACATTAGGAGGAAAAAGAAATGAGCAAAGCAACATTAATAATCATGGCGGCAGGTATTGGAAGTCGTTTTGGAGGCGGAATCAAGCAGCTGGCTCCAATCGGACCAAATGGAGAGATTATCATGGACTACTCCATCTATGATGCATTAGAAGCAGGGTTTGACAAAGTTGTATTCGTTATCCGCAAAGATCTCGAGAAAGATTTCAAAGAGATCATTGGCAACCGTATTGAAAAAGAAGTAGAAGTAGCATATGCATTTCAAGAGCTTGATGATATTCCAGAAAAATTCAGCGGAAAATTCACAGGAAGAACAAAACCTTGGGGAACAGGTCAGGCAATTCTTTGCTGTAAAGATGTGGTGGATGCTCCATTCCTTGTAATCAATGCAGATGATTATTATGGAAAAGAAGCATTTAAAGAGGCATACAGTTATTTGACAAACCTTCCATCTGCTGATATAATGCAGATTTGTATGGTCAGCTTTGTATTGAAAAATACATTGAGTGATAACGGAGGCGTGACCAGAGGTGTGTGCGAAGTAGACGGACATGGCATGCTTGCAGACATTGAAGAGACACATAACATCGAAAAAGAAGACGGAAAAGCTGTAATCCACAAAGAGGATGGAGATGTATTCCTTGATGTTGATTCACCGGTATCTATGAATATGTGGGGAATTACACCTGAATTTTTTGAGATTCTTAAGACAGGATTTGATGAGTTCCTTGAGAAAACAGAAAGTACAGATCTAAAAGCAGAATATCTGCTTCCGACAATGATTGGAGATCTGTTAAGTGATGGAAAACTGGAAGTAAAAGTACTGCAGTCACATGACCAGTGGTTTGGTGTGACATATAAGGAAGATAAAGAATCTGTAACAGTAGCGCTTCGTGGATTGATTGAAGAAGGAGTTTACCCGTCAAAATTGTTCTAATTTAAGAAAAGGGATGTAAGATGGCAAAACGAAAAGGATCTGCTGGCAATTCTGCACGCAGAAAAAAAAGTACAAATAAGTATTCCCGCAGATCGGGAAGTAATAAGCTGGGGACTTTGTGTATCATTCTTCAGACGATTGCCAGTATAGCCTTAATGGCGGTATTGTATTTGTTAGGAATGATTCCGGACAAGTATCTGATACTGGCAGCAGCAATACTGTTTTTCTTATGGTGTGTGACACTGAATTCACAGGTGGCAAGGAGAAAACGGGGGACTTGGGGAAAAGTATTCAGTTTACTTATGGCAGTTGTGATGTTTACGGGAAGTTATTATGTCGCTCAGGCTAATAATATGATTGGGAAGATCACAGGCAGCAACTATAAAGTGGATAAGATGGTCGTTGCAGTGCGAGCAGATGATTCGGCAGAGACAATAGAAGATGCGGCAGACTATACGTATGGTGTACAGTTTGAGAAAGGTGCTGACAATATACAGACAGCTGTAGCTGATATTGAAAAGCAAGTTGGCGTTGATACGATTGAAGTGAAAGAGTATGATTCCGTTCAGGATCAGGCACAGGCTCTGATTGATGGAGATTGTGATGCAATCATTTATAACAGTGCATATACAAGTCTGATGGAAGAAGCAGTAGATGGCTATAGCGATAAAGTGAAAGTGTTGTATACATTTAATATACGTGTTGAGTTGGATTTCGGAAATTCAACAGGAGCAACAGATGACAGTATTATAAAAGAACCATTTACAGTTTATATCAGTGGTATTGATGTCTATGGTGATGTATCAGAAACAAGCCGAAGTGATGTGAATATTATTGCAGTTGTGAATCCGCAGACACATCAGATTTTATTAGTAACTACTCCGCGTGATTACTATGTACCGATTCCAAAGATTTCAGGCGGTCAGAGAGATAAACTGACTCATGCAGGGATTTACGGAGTAGATGCCTCCATGCGTACACTGGGTGAATTGTATGAGACGGATATTAATTATTATGCGAGATTGAATTTTACTTCATTAATTGATATTGTAGATACACTTGGAGGAATTGATGTATATTCAGAGTATGCGTTTACAACAAGTGAAGATTCTGAACATGTAATGGATGTACAGGAAGGATATAATCACTTCAATGGTGAAGAAGCACTTGCTTTCTGCAGAGAGAGACACAATGTTCCAGGAGGAGACAACCAGAGAGGAAAAGATCAGCAGGCAGTTATTACTGCTATGTTGAAGAAGTGTTTGTCACCGACTATGCTCTTGAAAGCGAATGCGATTATGGAACAGGTGAGCAAAGATGTTGAGACAAATATGTCTCAGGAAGAGATTAACGCATTGATTAAATATCAGTTGAGTAATAATCCGGCTTGGACGATTCAGTCTGTAGCAGCGGAAGGTACAAATACAACTGGTACATGTTATTCCAGTGGTGATACAGAACTCTTTATTATGGAACCGGTTGAATCTTCTGTGCAGAATATTATTGATCTGGCAAACATTGTAGAAGAAGGCGGAGTGTTGCCGGAAGGTGAACAATTGAATTAAATCAGAGGACAGAAAAATAGAGATGATTCTCGTTTTTCTGTCCTTTTTTTGTTTTGAGGCACTTACGAAAAACACAAAAAAATACAAAGAAATGGGAAAAAACAAAAAATTCACAGATAAAACACTAAAAAGACAAAAAGTATTTACAAATACAATGAATTGTGGAAAAATATGATATAACAAGATCGTATAAGGAGGTTCCCATATGAAGAGAAAAAAGATAATTGCTTTACTTTGCGTAGCAGCGACTAGTGCAAGTCTTGTTACTCCAGTAATGGCAGAAGAGAATCAAGCTACAGGAACTACACAGGAAGCGGCTGTGGATCAGGAAACACCAGCGGTAGAAACAGCGGAAACAGAGGCGTCTGAGACAGAAGAAACAACTGTCCCGGAGGAAGCTGCACCGGCAGAAGATCAAGTGCCGGCAACAGACGCAGAGCAGGTAGCACCGGAAGTATCAGAAGAGACAACAGTTCCGACTCAGGAGGAAGCTGAATCATCTGATGAAGATGAAGAAGTGAAAAATGGATTTGTTGAAGAATACGGTAGTGTATATTATTATGAAGCAGGAAAAAAAGTAACAGATGATATTCGCGACTTTAAAGATGAATCCGGATTTGAATATTCATGCTATTTCGATTGGTATGGAAGAATGATGATCGATAGTCAGGAATGGTTTGAATACACGGATGAAAATGGAAAATCGCATGATGGAATTATACGGGCAGATGAAAATGGATATTTAATTATCGATGATTGGTATCAGAATCAGGATGGCTCATGGAATTATTATAAAAAGGATTTCATTAGAGCAGAGAATGAAGTTGTAGAAAAATATGGCAAAGAATACTATTTGGATTCAGAGGGGATTCTGGTAACTAATTCTCAACTTACTATTGGTGGACAGTTGTATCAGGCAGATGCATCTGGAGCAATCACATTGATTCAGGCTTCAGCAAAGGAACATTGGGTAAAGACAAACGGAAAATGGTACTTATTTGTTGATAACAAACTTGTCAAAGATAAATTCTACCTTTATAAAGGGGATTATTATTATTTTGATAATAATGGAGAAATGAAGACAGGTTCGTTTCATACAGAAGACGGAAAAGCTTATATAGCGGATTCAAATGGTATCGTTATTTATACACCAACCGAAGGATGGAATAAAACAAAAGACGGAAAAACATGGTGCTATTATAAAAAAGATAGTGACGGTAATCTTTATCTTCTTCAAGGTGAATTTATATTATATAGTGGTTCAAAATACTACCTCGATTGGTATGGTGTTATGGCAACTGGAGTATTTGAAGCAAGGGAAGATGATAATTATAATTATTACTTTGCCAATAATAGTGGCGAAATTCAGCAAAAGTCAGGTTGGATTCAACATGAGGGAGAATGGTATTATTCAAAAGATGGAAAGTTGTACACTGATGGAGTTAAAACAATTGGTGGCAAAAAATACTATTTCATGTATAATGCAACGATGCATTCAGGGTATCTTACAGAAACATATAATGCCGGCAGTGAAATTCATTATATGACAAATGATTCTGGAGTGATCCAGGAAACAAACGACTGGGTTAAGTATGCTGGTACGTGGTATTTCTGGAGAGATGGCGATATATTGAAAAATGGCATTTATGACATTGAGGGAAAGAAGTATTACTTTAACTATGATGGAGAGATGCAAGTAGGAAGAATCAAGGTTTATGATAGTAATACATCGTACCTGACAGATTCTTCAGGTGCTCTTATAAATACGCCGGGATGGAATACGTACAAAAATAACTGGTATTACATGAATGCAGATGGAAGTGTACGTAAAAATGAGTTCATAAAGTATGGAAAAGGTCTTTACTATGTTGACTCTGAAGGTAAAATGGTGACTGGAGATTTCTACTTTAATGGGAAAAGCTATCATACAGATTCCGATGGAGTTATTCTGAAAAATGCCTGGTATCAGGAAGGACCTGATTGGTATTATGCAGGAGAAGATGGAGCTGCAGTGACACATAGTTGGAAATCAGGTGCAGGCGGCGTTTGGTATTACTTAAATGCATCAGGTGCAATGGCTAAAGGAATGTGCTGGGTTTATAATAAGGGTGATCGTGATAATGGCAAGTATGAATACTTTGATGATAATGGCATTTGGCAGAAAAATAATCCTATCAACAAGAATGGTTGGTTATTGATTGATGGCAAATGGTATTATTACAGTGAGGGCAAGCCATATACAGGATGGGTTGGATCTTACTATATCAGTCAAGGTGTAATGTGTACAAATACTTATATCGACGAAGACGATGACAATAACGCAGTTTATTACGTAGATCACGAGGGAGTTTATCAGAGAAATAGCTGGGTTAAAATACCAGGATATGAAGGAGAATATAGTTGGAGATATGCCGGAACAGACGGAAAAATTTTGAAAAATGTGTGGGTCGGTGATTATTACATTAATGGATCAGGTTACATGGTTTCAAATGGAATTGTAGATACAGGATACTATGGCGTATGTAAATTTGCAGACGACGGAAAATTTATTGGCTATGCGAAAAAGTCGGATTGGAATAAAGTCGGTGATAAATGGTATTACGTTGATGGTAATGGGGCACTGTTAAAAGGAAGACAAGTAATCGGAGGAAAAACATATTACTTTAATGAATGGAATTATGAAATGTATGCAAACACAACAGTATATGATGATGTTAATCATGAAGTAGTGTTTGTGGGATCAGATGGTACAGTTTCAAAAGCAAATGGCTGGCAATTAGGAGAATATGGCCAATGGTATTATCTTGAAAACGGAATTCCGAAGAACGGATGGTTTAACTATGGTGGAAAGAGATATTACCTTTCACCGTCGACAAGGACAGGATATAGAGAAGTGTGGGATGAAGATACCGGAGAACGCGAGTATTATTTCTTCGATCAGGACGGAGCAGTTTGTAAACCGAATGACGGATGGTTTTCTGTTAAATCTGACGGTCAGACTTATTGGTATTATATAAAGAATGGGGAAGCAGTCAGAGATGGTTGGTACAATGGTCATTGTTTCCGTTGGGATGGTGAGATGATTACTGGAAGCATATGGACAGGCGCAGATGAAATTTATGTATATGATGACAATGGTTATCTTCTGAAAAATGGTTGGCATAAGCTGGATGGCGTTTGGTATTATACAGATGCAAAAGGAAGAGCATATACCGGAGAAAGAAAGATCAATGGTACAACATACTGGTTCGCAAATGATGGTATTTGGGTAAAATAGTAAATTAGTTAAAGTGGTGAAAAATAGTTGAATAATTTAGGGGCAGTCATTAATGGCTGCCCCTTTTGGTGGTGAGAATAGTATCGTGATTTTTATAGAAATATTGCTGAAACTATTGAAGAAATATAGACAAAGTGGGATGATTGCGATAGAATGATAATCGTGACAGATTGCTTTGCGATAGTGGAGGAGGAGCAAAAATGTATAAGAGGAAGTTATTTTATGCGATGTGCTGCCTTACAGCGGTACTTGCGATAGGCTGTGGAAAGAAAGACAGCACGGATACAAAGAATCCAGAACAGGTAGAAAGTCAGGATACTACGAAGACAGACGATGAAAATAAGAGTGATACAAAGAACGATACAGAACAGACAGACGATAAGAAAGAAGAATCAGAGAAAACAAAAAGTGTCATGAAGATTTATTCTATCAATATGAGTTCAGGAGAGATCCAGACAGAAGATGTGGAGACAGATTCTTTAAATGAAGAAAAGATTTGGTCATTACTTCAGGAAAAGTTAGTGATCACTTCAGAATGTGGGATGAATTCTTTCAAAGTGAACGAAGAAGAGAAGACGATAGATCTTGATGTAGATGAAGGATTTGGGAATTATATTCGTTCCATGGGAACAACAGGAGAAACGGAAGTGCTTGCATGTGTTGTAAACACGTATCTGGACAGCTTCCAGTGTGAGAAGATCAAGATAACAGAAGCAGGACGTACATTTGAGACAAGTGGTGCAGTTCTGGCAGGTTATATGACAAAGCAATAGGAAGCGGGGATGTGAAAAAAAGTGAAAAAATTATTAAAAAAATGTACGGTATTATTGTTGACAGCGGCAATGTCTATTACAGCGCTACCGGTGACGGCATGGGCTGAGACTCCGGCAGAGTCAGCAGTGATGGGAGCGGAGACAGCTACGGATCATGTAGATGAGAATGCAGTAGATGAAAAACAGGCAGCCGGTACTGAACAGCGCCTAAATTATATGTACATAGATCAGCCTTATCTGGAAACACCGAATACACAGAAGGTAGTGGTATCCTGGGGAGATGGTTCCGAGGGGATTGAACAGATGACCGCAACTGTGCAGGGACCAGTAGGAGAAGAAGTGTGGACTGCAGCACAGGAAACAGATGATATATATCTGTTTGAAAGAGCTTATACAGAGCAGGAAAGGGGAGTCTATTCTGTTACAGAACTGCACGTTGCAATTGCGGGAAATGTATATGATTATTCCCTTGCAGATCTTGGAATAGAAGCACTCTTTGGTGTAGATGAAAAATATGAAGGAATCGAAGAGTTACAGCCGGTAAGTGAGGAAGAGGTATCAGCAGATATTGCGGCATACAATATTGATGAATCCGGAAATGTTACTGAGCAGTCAAGTATCGAGGAGGCAATTGTTCAGGCAGAACAGGAAATTCCAGCAATGATGAGTGATGACGGAGTTCAGACACAGTCATCTAATATTGTAGTAGCACTTGATCCAGGACATGATTCAACACACGCTGGCGCATCAGCAAACGGCGTACGAGAAGAAGTCCTTACATTAAAGATTGCACAGTATTGTAAAGCAGAACTGGAAGAGTATGCAGGCGTATCAGTCTACATGACAAGAACAACAGCAGACTGTCCGCATCCGGGCGGAAGTTCTGCTCACGATATTGATCAGAGAGTAGCTGATGCAGCGGCAGCTGGAGCAAGTGTCTATGTCAGCTTTCATTTGAATTCATCTCTATCTTCAGCAGCAAAAGGTGCAGAAATAATCATTCCGAACACAAACTGGAAACCACAGGTCGGAAATGACGGAAAGAAACTGGCTACACTGATCGAGTCAGAACTTGTTGGGCTGGGACTGGAAGAAAGAAAAATTTATTCAAAAAATACAACTGTGAATGAACGTTATGAGGATGGCTCTCTTTCAGATTATTTTACAGTTCAGATTTCTGCAAAGGAGCATGGAATTCCGGGAATTATAGTGGAACATGCGTTTGTGACCAATACATCGGATGTAAATAATTTTCTAAATAATGAAGCTGGACTGAAGAAACTTGGTGTTGCCGATGCGACTGGAATTGCGAAATATTTTGGTCTGTCAAAGGGACAGTGGTACAAGGATTCTACTGGTTGGTGGTATGCATCTGGAACAAGCTATTTAAAAAATCAGTGGGCACAGATTAGTGGAAGCTGGTATTATTTTGATTCTAATGGCTATATGGAGACTAGCTGGCAGAAAATTAGTGGAAAATGGTCATATCTAGGTGGAACAGATGATGGAATTATGCGAATCGGTTGGCAAAAAATAGGAACCAATTGGTATTATTTTAATTCAAGTGGATATATGTTAACTGGTTGGCAAAAAATAGGAACCAAGTGGTACTATTTCGGTGAATCTGACGATGGAGCAATGCGAATCGGTTGGCAGAAGATTGGTGGAGACAGGTATTATTTTGGTGAAGCTAATGATGGAGCAATGAAGAGCGGTTGGCAGAAAATAGGAGAGTCCTGGTACTATCTAGGCAGTTCAAATGGTGGATATCTGCAAACAGGTTGGCAGAAAATCGGTGGAGCCTGGTATTATTTTAGCGATAAAGAGAATGGAGCAATGAAAACTGGCTGGCAGAAAGTTGGAAGCACATGGTACTATTTGGGAAGTGCAGATGGCGGCTACATGCAGACTGGATGGAAAAAGCTGGGAACAAACTGGTATTACTTTGGTGAATCCAATGATGGAGCAATGCGAACCGGTTTTGCAAAAGTAGGTGGCGATTGGTATTACTTTGGTGGAACAGACGATGGAGCAATGAAGAATGGCTGGCAGAAAGTTGGAAGCACATGGTACTATTTAGGAAGTGCAGACGACGGCTACATGCAGACTGGATGGAAAAAGCTGGGAACAAACTGGTATTACTTTGGTGAATCCAATGATGGAGCAATGCGAACCGGTTTTGCAAAAGTAGGTGGCGATTGGTATTACTTTGGTGGAACAGACGATGGAGCAATGAAGAATGGCTGGCAGAAAGTTGGAAGCACATGGTACTATTTAGGAAGTGCAGACGACGGCTACATGCAGACTGGATGGAAAAAGCTGGGAACAAACTGGTATTACTTTGGTGAATCCAATGATGGAGCAATGCGAACCGGTTTTGCAAAAGTAGGTGGCGATTGGTATTACTTTGGTGGAACAGACGATGGAGCAATGAAAACCGGTTGGCAGAAAATAGATGGAACATGGTATTTCTTTAATGATGATGGAATGTATGATTCTACCAAGAAATATGATGAGATTCCAGGGATAAATGATGACAAAATAAATGGAAGTGCCGGCACAAACAATTCGAATACAAATTCTAATGTTGTTGAGGGGACGTATTTGATTGAAGGAGATACCGAAGTAACAGTGGATCAGATGGTAGCTTATTTTGAGGCAAGTAAGAAAGCTTATCCGGAAGATGTAATGCGAAAAGGTGGGGCGGCTACAATCAGAGATTTTTGTCAGATTTATTACGAAGAAGCTGTGGCAGAAGGAATTAAAGCAGAAGTTGCATTTGTACAGGCGATGAAAGAGACAGGTTGGTTACAATTTACAGGTGTTGTGAAAGCAGAGCAGTATAATTTTGCGGGCATGGGAGCAACAGGAAATGGTGTTTCAGGTGAATCATTTAAAGATGTAAGAGAGGGTGTACGTGCACAAATTCAGCATTTGAAGGCATATGGATCAACAAAATCTTTAAATCAGACATGCGTAGATAATCGTTTTAAGTATGTTGAACGAGGAAGTGCAATTTATGTAGAATGGTTAAGTATACCTAATAATCCTAAGAAAAAAGGATGGGCAGCTGCCAAAGGATATGGTGTTGATATTGTGAAGATGATACAAAAGCTCAAGAAAATGTAAAAATTGATACTAGTTATTTCAACAGGGAAGGAAATGAAAGATGAGTTGGAGCAAGTGAACCGAGCAGTGATGCGGGGGCAGGTTCTTCCGATTCATCAGGAGATGACGCATGTTTGGATGATGGATTCTTATACTAGAACAGTAAGAATGCAGAAAGTATTCTTGAATAATTAATTAAGAAAGAGAAAAAGAGATGGGGGCCGTGTGTTCCCATCCCTTTTAAGGTATAAGAAGAAATATGTCATTAGTATCAAATTTATTTATTATATTTGTAGCCGGGGCTGTGCTTTTGTATTACCTGCTTCCAAAAAAGATGCGATGGTGGGGGCTTCTTTTAACAAGCTACATTTATTATCTTGCTGCAGGGACAAAGTACTTTCCATTTTTACTTTTCTCAACGATAATCACTTATCTCTGTGGATTGGCGATAGAACATGAAGTGAATCAAGATAAAAAGAAAGCAAAACGATATCTGATCATAGGGCTGATTCTTAATTTTGGAATGCAGATTTTATTGCCGTTAGGTATTTCATTTTACACGTTTCAAACATCAGGATATTTGCTTGACATATATTGGAAAAGAGATCATGCAGAGAAAAATATTTTCCGTTATGCATTGTTCGTATCCTATTTCCCACAAATTTTACAGGGACCGATTGGGAGACATAGTAGATTAGCAGAACAATTATACGAAGGACATTCCTTTGATCTACAGAGAATTTGCAGAGGAATTCAGCGTATTTTTTGGGGATTTTTTAAGAAGATGATTCTTGCAGACTGGTCAGCGGTGTTTGTGGATGCGATATTTGGAAATCCAGATCAATATAACGGATTGGCAATTTTTGGAGTGCTGTTTTATTCTATGAGGTAGAATATCTGAATTTTAATACGGAATACTATGATTTGTTTTCACATGATATTACAAAATATACAGATTATGATGGTCATATGAATGGAGAGTCAGCGAGAAATTATTCAACTATTTTGGGGTATTTTTTGAGAAAATAAGAGTATAATAAGAAAAAATCATCAAAAGTCATAAAAAAGAGATAAGATGATGTATTGTAAAATGATACAAAATTTGTTATTATATAACCGTATGTAAAAAAATCGTAACAATTTATAAAAGAGGATATAAAGATGAAAAAGATACTTAATTTGCATAATTCCAGAAATCGAATGATTTTACTATGCGGAGTAGATATATTAACAATTATTATTCATTCATATTTGTCATTAATACTTCGATATGAATTACATTATTCGTGGATTCCAAAAGAATATATTCATAGTATGAAATCCTATTTGCCTATTGGAATAATTTCAACACTTGTAATATTTATGATTTTAAATTTGTATAATAGTGTTTGGTCTTTTGCAGGATTAAGAGAATTGACGATGATAGGCGTTGCTTGCTTCTTGTCAACAGTATGCCAAGGGTTTGGAATGCAACTTTTAGTTCTTCCTGTTCCGAGAAGTTTTCATGTATTTTACTTTTTTTTGCTACTCAGCACTACAGTTTTAACAAGATTTTCATATAGAATTTATTGGGTATTGAAAAGTGGACTAAGAAAACCTCAAGGTCACGTATATCATACATTAGTGATCGGAGCTGGTGAAGCCGGAAGTATGATCATTCAGGAACTGAAGTACAGTGCACATTTGAACAGTAAGGTAGTAGGCGTTATTGATGATAATCCACACAAGAAAGGAAAACTGATTCACGGTGTTCGTATTCTTGGTGGCAGAGAGTGCATTTTAGATGTAGCAAAGAAATATGAAGTTGATGAGATTATTCTTGCAATCCCTTCTGCATCTCCGAAAGTAACAAGAGACATCCTTCGCATCTGTAATCAGACAACTTGTAAGCTGAAAATCCTTCCGGGTATGTACCAGTTGATCACAGAGGATGTGAGTGTTTCAAAACTAAGAGATGTTTCTATCGAAGATTTACTTGGGAGAGATCCGATTAAAGTAGATCTGGAAAGTGTGCGCGGATTTATTGAAGGTAGATGCATCATGGTAACTGGTGGTGGCGGTTCTATCGGTAGTGAACTTTGCCGTCAGATAGCAAAATATAAACCATCAAGATTGATCATTTTTGATATTTATGAAAATAATGCGTATGATATTCAGCAGGAGTTGAAATTAAACCATCCAGAGTTGAATTTGACCGTGTTGATTGGATCTGTAAGAAACACAAGCCGTATTGAATCCGTTATAGAAACATACAGACCGGATGTGATTTATCATGCGGCTGCACATAAACATGTTCCGCTGATGGAGGATAGTCCGAACGAGGCAATTAAGAACAATGTATTTGGAACTTATAAGACAGCGAGAGCTGCAGACAAGTTCGGAGTAAAGAGATTTGTTCTTATTTCAACGGACAAAGCAGTTAATCCGACAAACATTATGGGTGCATCTAAGAGAATGTGTGAGATGATCATTCAGACATTCAATAGGTATTCCAAGACAGAATATGTAGCAGTACGTTTTGGAAATGTTCTTGGAAGTAACGGAAGTGTTATTCCATTGTTTAAGCGCCAGATGGCTGCAGGCGGTCCACTTACAGTTACACATCCTGACATCATTCGTTATTTTATGACAATTCCAGAGGCAGTATCGCTTGTACTCGAAGCAGGTGCATTTGCTAAGGGAGGAGAAATCTTCGTATTAGATATGGGAGAGCCCGTAAAGATTGCAGATCTTGCGAAAAACTTGATCCGTCTTTCAGGATATACACTTGGTGTGGATATGGATATTAAATATACAGGATTGCGTCCAGGAGAAAAATTGTATGAGGAACTTCTGGTAAAAGAGGAAGGAATTCAGAAGACTGAGAATAATCTGATCTATATTGGAAAACCACTTGAGTTTAATGAAGTGCATTTCCTGAGTGGATTACGCGAACTGGAAGAAGCAGCGATGAATGAAAGTTTAAGTGTAAAACAGATTGTATCAGAGATTGTTCCGACTTATCATATCAGACAGGAAGATTTAAAACGAGATGAAGAAGTGAATAAGGAATTACGTGAACTTGGAAAACTCAGTCATGAAAAACCTGTAATGGAGGATTAATACAATGGAAAACAGACATATAGCATTTTCACCACCGGATATAACAGAAGAAGAGATAGCAGAAGTTGTTGATGCACTGAAAAGTGGCTGGATCACAACCGGACCAAAGACAAAGAGATTTGAGAAGGAATTGGCAGAATATATGGGAACAAGCAAGGTGGCTTGTTTGAATTCTGCGACAGCTGCAGCGGAATTAATTCTTCGTGTGCTTGGAGTCGGAGAAGGCGATGAAGTAATCACAACCGCATATACATATACTGCAACTGCAAGTGTGATTGCTCATGTCGGTGCGAAAATTGTCATGGTAGACGTCGACAAAGATTCCTACCAGATGAATATGGATCAGGTAGAGGCAGCAGTTACGGAAAAGACAAAAGCAATCATTATGGTAGATTTGGGTGGACGAATCTGTGATTATACAAGAGCATTTGAGATTGCAGAAGAAAAGAAATATCTTTTCCAGCCAAAAACTGACATTCAGAAGAAGATGGGACGTATTGCAATTCTTTCAGATGCTGCACATGCAATGGGTGCAAAGCAGAATGGCAAGATGTGCGGAAGTATTGCTGACTTCACAAGCTTTTCTTTCCATGCAGTGAAGAACCTTACAACAGCTGAAGGTGGTGCAGCGACTTGGAGAGATATTGATGGTGTAGATAACGAAGAGTTATACAAGCAGTTTATGCTTCTTTCACTTCATGGTCAGTCTAAGGATGCTTTGGCAAAGACTCAGCTTGGAGCATGGGAATATGACATTGTAGCACCTTATTTTAAATGTAATATGACTGATATCATGGCATCACTCGGACTTGCGCAGTTGAGAAGATATCCGGCACTCCTTGAGAGAAGAAGAGAAATCATTGAGAAATACAACGAAGCTTTGAAGGATGAAGATGTTACAGTTCTTGAGCATTATACAGAGAATAGTCAGTCAAGCGGTCATTTATATCTTGTTCGTGTGAATGGAAAGACAAGAGAAGAGTGCAACAAGATTATTGAGAAGATGGCAGAAAAGGGAATTGCGACGAATGTACATTATAAACCACTGCCGCTTCTGACAGCGTATAAGAATCTTGGCTTTGATATTAAAGATTACCCGAACGCTTATGCAATGTTTGAAAATGAAATTACACTTCCACTTCACACGAAGTTATCAGATGAAGATGTGGAGTATATTATTAAATCATTTAAAGAATGTCTGTAGTTTTGAGTGAAAGTTACGGATACTTATAAGGATAGTATATATGAAAAAATGGAATGAATTGCCAAAAGTAATGCAGAATGATAAAGTGAAATACTATTATGATATTTTACAGGAGCATGAAAAAGAGTTGAAATTGAAAAGAGCATTTGATATTATATGCTCTTTGATTATGATCATTATTTTATCTCCAGTTCTTATCATACTTAGTGTTATGATTAAATTGGATTCTAAAGGACCTGTTTTATTTAAACAGGTTCGTGTGACAACCTACGGAAGAAAATTTAAAATTTGGAAATTCAGAACAATGGTTAATAATGCAGATAAGCTTGGAACACAGGTTACAACAAAAGGTGATGCACGTATTACAAGAATGGGACATCTGCTTAGAAAGATCCGTCTGGATGAATTACCGCAGCTGTTTAACGTCTTGAAAGGGGATATGACTTTTGTTGGTACAAGACCGGAAGTACCGAAGTATACAGCTCACTATACAGAAGAAATGATGGCAACATTTCTTTTACCGGCAGGAGTAACTTCCCGTACAAGTATTGAATACAAAGATGAAGAAAAGCTTCTTGAAAATGCAGAGAATGCAGATGAAGTATATATAAACGAAGTATTACCGGCAAAGATGGTATATAATTTGAGAGAGATTGAAAAGTTCAGTTTCTTACGTGATATCAGTACAATGATTAAAACCGTGATCGCTGTGATCAAGTAATGAAGTAGGGGAAATGTAAGATGATAGTATCTGTTTGCGTTGTTGCTTATAACGAAGAAAAAGTTTTAGGAAAACTCTTGGAAGATATCCAAGCTCAGGATTACGACCATGAGAAGATGGAAGTGGTTCTGATTGACAGTATGTCTACAGATTCCACAAAAGAGATCATGGAAAGATTTCAACAGCAGATGACTGATTTCAAGAATGTTCAGGTTTTGAAAAATCCAGGAAAAAAGCAGGCTTCTGGATGGAATGTCGCAATCAATAATTTTTCAGGGGATGTCATGATACGTGTAGATGCACATGCGTCTATTCCGCCTGAATTCGTGAGAAAAAACGTAGAAATTTTGGAATCCGGAGAAATGGTATCGGGTGGTCCAAGACCAAATATGATTGATGAGAGTACACCGTGGAAGGAAACACTTCTTCTTGCGGAACAGTCGATGTTTGGTAGTAGTATGGCTTCCTACAGAAGAAGTCAGAAGAAACAGTATGTCAAATCTCTTTTTCATGGTGCGTATCGCAGAGAAGTTTTGGAGAAAGTAGGTGGGTTTGATGAACAGTTGGGACGGACAGAAGATAATGAATTTCATTATAGAATTCGTAAAGCCGGTTATCAGATTTGCTATTCACCAGAGATTATATCTTATCAGCATGCCAGAAGTTCCCTTTCAGGAATGTTAAAACAGAAATATGGAAATGGATATTGGGTTGCACTGACATTAAAGGCGTGCCCAGAGTGTTTAGCAATTTATCATTTTGTGCCTTTTGCATTTGTAGGAGGCATTGTTGTGACATCTGCGCTTGCAGTCTGTCACCATTCTTTGTTAGCTAAACTCATGTGGGGAGCATATAGTTGTCTGGCAATCCTTATGTCATTTATGGCAGTGAAGGGGCAGAAGAAATATTGGCAGCAATTGTTGTTACCGATTCTATTTTTCTTGTTACATGTAAGTTATGGAATTGGAAGTGTTGTAGGATTTTTGAAACTTCCATTTTGGAAATATGAAAAAAGAACAGGGGTTTAAATAGGAGAGACTCTATGAAAGATATAAGGCTTAATGCGTTAGCCAATACACTTGTAAGACTTTTAAATATATTTTTTCCACTTATAACTACTGCTTATTTATCACGTATTTTAAGTAAACAGTTATATGGTGAATTTAACATAGCTAATACATACCTTAACTGGTTTATACCATTTGCAACACTTGGTGTTTATAACTATGGTATAAGGGAGATAAGTAAGGTTAAAGATAACGCAGAAAAACTTAATACAATGTTTTCTACATTGTTTTATATATCTCTTTTCTGTACAGCTGTAACAACAGTTTTTTATATTATTATAATGCCGATTTACAGCAAGAGTCCAAGTGTGCATTTACTTATGCTTATTCTTGGTGTTCAGCTTATTGCCCAGATTTTCTATATTGAATGGATAAATGAAGCTTTCGAAAATTATACGTTTTTATTCTATAAGACACTTTTTATACGTATTCTTATGTTAGTATCTATATTTGCATTCGTTAAAGAAGCAGATGATATTGTTCAGTATGCGATAATTATGTCAGCAAGCCAGTTTCTTAACTATTTTCTTAGTTATTTATGGATAAAGAAGGATGTTAAGTTTGTTAAGGTTCCTCTTGAGAACTTTAAACATCTTATTAAACCACTTATTGGCCTTTTCCTTCTTGCCAATGCTGGAATGCTCTACACTAACCTTGATCTTACTTTTGTATCTAAGATAGGTGCGCCTGAGCAGGTTTCATACTATGCCAATGGTCAGAGAATGATCATGCTTATATCGGGTGTTATTAGTGGTGCCATAAGTGTCAGTGTTCCACGTTTGAGTTACTATATAGGTCTTGAAGATGAGAAATCTTACCAGGATCTTATAAATAAGAGCAGTAGTATTTTCAGTTTCTTTATGGCTCCTATTGGTATGGGACTTGTTGCTCTTGGTGTTCACGCAACTGTTATAATGTATGGAACACGTTATATGGCTGGTGGTATCGTAACACAGGTATTTGCTTTTAGAGCTATATCATGGGCTCTTGAAATTGTCATGGGTACACAGGTAATCCTTATAAGGGGATTTGAGAATAAGTTGTCTATATTCTATATTATTGGTGGTATATGTAATCTTATATTTGATAGTATATTATTTGCATTTGGCGTATCATCACCACAGTATTACATTATGACAACTTTACTATCTGAATATATATTATTATTTATTGAATACAGCTTCATTAAAAAGAATAATCTTGTTGATTTGAAAATAGTTATACATTCATTTAGAAAATATACTTTTATAACTGTAGGATTTTTACCTTTATCATTTTTGGTAAATCATTTAATACCTACAGATATGAATATGGGTATTCCATTTATACTTAATATTGCAGTTACTATTATTGTATGCTGTGTATATTACGGTATAGCTCTTATTGTTACTAAAGATGAAGTGTTCATGGAAATGTTTAATAAAGTAAAGGGTAGATTACATGGATAAGATAAGTGTTGTTGTTCCGGTATATAACGTTAAAAAATATTTGGAAAAATCATTTGAATCTATTGCAGATCAAACATATGATAATCTTGAAATTGTCTTAGTTGATGATGGAGCCACTGATGGAAGTGGTAAGCTTTGTGATGAACTAGCTAAAAAAGATAACAGAGTGGAAGTCTGCCATAAAGTTAATGGAGGACTTTCATCAGCACGTAATCACGGCCTTTTAAATGCCACTGGTGATTATATTATATTTATAGACAGCGATGATTATATTCATCCTGACATGATAAGTTCTCTTTACAGTGAGATAAAAAGAACTGATTCTGATGTTGCAGTATGCGGAATCATGAATGTTTACAATACAAAGGAAGTTCCACAGTGCAGTGACACAGAAATTGTTTTTGAGTGTGACAGAGAGAAGTTTTTAAAGGAACTTCTTATAGGTGAAAAGATTCCGGGATCTGTTTGTAATAAGCTTATTAAAAAGGAGATTGCAGATAAATTACAGTTTCCTGTCGGCAAGATATATGAGGATGCTTTTTATCACCTTGACCTTGTTAAGGCAGCTAAATCATATGTTGTTATTACAAAGCCTTATTACTATTATTTCCACAGAGGGGATAGTATAACAACTCAGAAATACAACCCTAGAAAACTTCATATGATAGAAGCTTATACAGGATATATTGATTATATCAATAATGAATTTCCATCTCTTAAGGATGAAGCTTTCTTCAGATTAGCATATGCTCATTTTGTAGTTCTTGACAGTATGCTTCTTGTAGATGATTATAAGAAACTTCCTGACTATAAAGATGTTGTTGGATTTTTAAAGAAGAATGCTTTTAAGATCGCAGATAACCATATTTTCAGAAAAGGCAGACGTATTGCGGCTCTTGCCTTAAAAGTAAATGTTGGTATATACAGAGCTTTTATGTTACAGGATTTAAAGAAGAATAAAGGGATTAATTAAATGAAAAAACTTACTGATAAAGAAGTAAAACAGATTGAACTTGATATATTAGAGTATGTTCACAACTTTTGTGAAGAAAACGGCCTTAAATATATTATGAACTACGGCACACTTATTGGTGCTGTTCGTCATAAGGGATTTATTCCATGGGATGATGATATTGATATTTCAATGCCAAGAGCTGACTATGAAAAGCTTATTGCATCATTTCCAAAGAACGGACGTTACAAGATTCTTGATCACAGAACAAGTAAGGACTACTTTAACAACTTTGTAAAAGTTATTGATACTAATACTAAAATAGTTGATAACCGTAATGATAAGACTTACGAGTCAGGATTATTTATCGATATTTTCCCAATGGACAGGTTCGATGATATGAAGGCAGTAGATAAGACCTACAACCTTGAGAGCTTTAAGCTTTTATCTTTTAGCAAGCACTGCAATATCGTTTACGGTGACAGTGTTATTAAAGATATGATAAGAAGCGTATGCTGGTTCTTCTTAAAACCGGTATCACCTACATTCTTTGCCAAGAAGATAGATAAGGCTTCAGCTAAGTATACAAAGGACAATGGTAAATATATAGGTCTTCTTGCTTCTAAGTTTAAGGAAAAAGAAGTTCTTGATTTTGATCCTTTTAAGGAAATAATAGATATGCCGTTTGAGGGTGTTACTCTTAAAGGTCCAAAAGAGTATGACAAACTTTTAAGACAGTATTATGGTGATTATATGCAGCTTCCACCCGTTGAAAAACAGGTAAACCCTCATGAGCTTGATGCGTATATGAAGTAGTTTTAAGTAAATAATAATTATGTAAGGGAATTAGAGATGAAACAGTTAACAAAAGAAGAATTGCAGGGATCCCAGCTTGGAATCTTAAGTTATATAGATAAAATTTGTAAAGAAAATAATATTAAATATTTTATTCATTACGGAAGTATGTTAGGTGCAGTTCGTCATAAAGGATTTATTCCATGGGATGACGATATTGATATAGGAATGTACAGAGAAGACTATGAACGTTTAAAAGCGGCTGTTATAAATGACAGAAATGAACGCTACGGTATTTTTGATAAAGATACATGTGACTGGTACTTCCAGAACTTTATGGTTGTTGTTGATAAGGATACTGTTATCAAAAACCATGTTACAAGAAAACCACATGACACAAGTGTTTTCGTAGATGTTTTCCCAATTGACCGATTTAATGATACTAAGGTTATTAAGAAAGCTCATCTTATGGTTACACTTCGTCAGATCTGTTATATTCAGAAACAGTATATCCAGTATGGTGACAGCAAATTAAAAGATTTCTGCAGACTTATATTCTGGTATGCTTTAGGAGCAGTAAACCCTCGCTTCTTTACTAAGAAAATTGACAAGCTTATTAAAAAATACAGCGTTAAAGATGGTAAATACGAAGCGGCAATTGGTGTTGGTAAAGACGGAATGAAGGAAGTATTTAAAAGAGGTACATTTGAGAAACTTATTGATGTACCTTTTGAGGATATGGTTGTTCCAATTCCGGAAAACTATGATCTTTTCCTCACTCAGTTTTATGGAGACTATATGCAAAAGCCAAGCGATGAAGAGATTGCTTATAAGAGTCACCTTTTAAAAGCTTACTGGAAAAAGTAAGAGTTTTATCTCAGTGGGAGTCCAATCTCCGACTGAAATAAACGTTCCGCGAGGATGCGCAGTGATTCTGATAGGAATATGTCAGCTTCGCTGACCAGAATCACGCGCCAAGTCTCACGGATGTTCGACTTGAAATAGGAAAGGAAAATAATATGGAACAGATACAGGCAAAAAGTCTTGAGATGGCTGAATATTTTGTAGAGTTTTGTAATGAACATAATCTTTTATGTTATTTATGCGGAGGAGGAGCTATAGGTTCACTTCGTCACGGCGGATTTATTCCATGGGACGATGATCTTGATTTCTTTATGCCAAGAAAAGATTATGAGAAACTTGCTAAGTTATGGCCACAGGAAGCTAAATATCAGTATTTTATGTCAAAGAGTAATTATAAATTTGTTGACCGTAACCTTTTTATTACTATAAGAGACAGAGAGACAACATGTGTTAAACCATATCAGGTAGACTTAGATCTTCCACACGGACTTGCCCTTGATGTTATTCCTCTTGATTACTATCCAAAGAAGAAAAGCGACAGAAAGAAACAGGTTATATGGGCACTTATATACTCTTTATTCTGTGCACAGACAGTGCCTGAAAAACATGGTGGAATAATGAGTCTTGGAAGTAAAGTTCTTCTTGGTGTAATAAGAGGAAAAAAACTTCGTTATAAGATATGGAAAAAGGCAGAGAAGGAAATGACTAAGTATACTAAGGAAGACAGCGATGGTATTACAGAACTCTGCTCAGGTCCGTTCTACATGAAGAAGAAGTATCCTATAGAGGCATTTGAAAGTAATATTATGGTACCTTTTGAGGATACTAAGATGCCTATTCCAGTAGGATATGATGCGTATTTAAAAACAGCTTTTGGAGATTATATGACACCACCTCCAATAGAGAAACAGGTTGCACACCACGACGCTTTATTACTTGATCTTGATAGAAGTTATCGTGAGTATCATGGAGATTACAATGCAAAATAAGAAAAAAGTTTTATTTTATCTATGGTCATTTTCGCTTGGCGGAGGAGCAGAAAAGATCCTTGCTACTATAGTTAATAATCTTGATCCGGATAAATATGATATTGATATACTTGAGATGGAACATTTTGATAAGCCTATGCCAAAACTTAGAGAAGGCATCAATATCTTAAAGCCATACAAGAGTAAGAAACATTCATCTATAGCCGAGGCAATTATATGGAGACTTCGATTCTGGTTCCCCGGACTTGTAAGAAGACATGTAGCTAAAGATAACTATGATATTGAAATATCTTTTACGATCATGAATCCACCTTTACAGTTTTCTAAGAGAAAAGATGTAAAGAAGATTGCATGGATACATGGAAGCATAGAAAATATGCCTGAAAATGAGAAGTATTTAAGTTGCCATAGAAAACATCTTGGAACAGCTGATACTATAGTCGCTATTTCAGAAAAGACAAGGGAGTCTATAGAAAATGTTTTTCCTGAATATAAAGACAAAATTACAACTATATATAACGGATACAATTTTGATGATATAAGGATACCCGCAAAGGAAGACTGTGGTATGCATATGGAAGAAGACAGCATGTGCTGCATCGGTCGTATTGAAAAGCTTAAAGGTACAGACAGAACTTTAGAGCTTCTTAATAAGATTCATCAAATGGGATATAAATATCATTTATACTTAATAGGTACAGGTGATATGGATAATGAACTTAAGGAGCGTACTTCTAAGTACGGACTTCAAAATTATGTTCACTTTCTTGGATATCAGACGAATCCTTATAAATTTTTAAGTCGTACAAAATTACTTGTATCTATGTCTTATCAGGAAGGGTTTTCAGGAGCGTTTGTAGAGGCGATAAGTCTTGGGAAACCATTTGTTTCAACAGATGTAGGTGGAGCAAAAGAGTTATCATGCAATGGAAAATTTGGAAAGATAATCACTTCTGATGAAGAAGCTGTAGAAGCCATAATATCCTACATATCAGGCAGGGAGTATCCTGATGCAGATGAAATGGCTGAGTTTATAGAGGAATTTACAGTAGAATCCCAGATTGATAAGATCGAAAGGCAGCTGTTTAGTAATCAAAAGGGGGATTAAATGGAAAAGTATTTTGAAAATATTAATTTTAAAAGAATTTATTCTTTAATCGTCTGGATCATGTTTGGTTTATTCGGGGCATTTTTTATAATATTTAGTGTTAATGGTAAGACTAAATTTATATTCTTTGCTCTTGTAACGTTGTGGATAGCCTGTATGATGTATTTTATAACGGAATTGAAAAGTTATTTAATACAGTTATTTTTCTTTATTACCTTATGGTTGTTCCTGTTTTCAAGACCAATGATTGATTATATACAGACAAAGAGTTTTGCTACATATAATGCAAATACATATCAGTTTTCGTTTTTTGTTATTATACTAAGTATGATAGGCCTTTTAATAGGCGGGGTAATAGGAAAGAATTTTAAACTTAGAAGTAAAACACCAAGGGTGGATGTTATAAAAGAACAAAAATATGAAGTTCATATAAAGTATATAAGATTTACATCACTTTGTTTTTTTGGAGCAAGTTTCCCGTTCTATCTTGCAAGAATAGTCGAAAGATATATGTATAGAAGAACTACAACTTACTATGACTATTATGCAACATTTACAAGTAAACTTCCTTATATAGTTTATCTTATATCAGTGTTTATGTTCTTCTCAATGTGTGTATATCTAGCGACTAAACCTAAGAAAAAGCATGCGTTTATAGTACTTGCAATGTATGTTATGTCAAATGGTATATACCTTCTTATAGGAACTAGAAACCCATTTATACTAAGTCTTCTGTTTGCCTTAATATATTACTGTATGAGACAGTTTAGCGATAAGAAGGAAGTCTGGATAGGCAAAGTGGAAAAAACTCTTATTATAGCATCAGTACCCGTACTTATGCTTGGCATGGGTGCCATGAACTACCTAAGAGATGATGCGGAAGTTGCAACAAACGGAATTATGGCGCTTCTTATAGATTTTATTTACAAACAGGGAACAAGCTTTGGCGTTCTTGCAAAAGGATACTTATATGAATGCTATCTTCCGGTAAGAGCTTTTAAAAATTATACATTTGGACCAATCATTGATTATTTCTATAGAGGAAATATAGGGGGAATGTTGTTTGGAACAACTCCGCTTCCTGAAAATAACTCTATAGAACTTGCTTTTGAAAGTAATAGTTATGCCCATAACATTTCTTATATTGTAATGGGAGATGATTACCTTCAGGGTCATGGTATAGGAAGTAGTTATATTATGGAACTTTTTACTGATTACAGATATATAGGAGTATTTGTATTTAGTATAATACTTGGAATCATTCTTGTGGCTATGATGAAGTTAGCGTATGCAAAGAAGGTCCTTCCAATGGCCTTAAGTCTTGTAATGCTTCAGGACATACTGTTCACACCACGTGCCAGCTTTATGTCAAGCTTCATGCCATTATTTACAGTTCAGTTCTGGATAGTTATGTTTGTTATATTCTTCGGGGCGACCATGCTCGAGCGGTATACGAAAAGCGATTATGAGGACTTTGATTTAAAAAAGGAGAAATAAAATGTTTGAAAATTATTCATTAGCAGATTTATTAGCTAACACTTACAAAAACTTTAAGAAAAACATTATTGTTGCACTTGCGGCATTTTTAGTTGTGCTTGCTCCATTTGTTTTAAAAGCAGTTCAGCATAAGGATGCTGATACTTCACATGGAACAAACTATTCTACATATATTGTTTATAACGTAGAATCAGACAGAGTTTCTGTCGGTGAGAATGGTGAGAAATTAGAGCCATTTAGTGAATTTTTCGCTAATCTTATTTATGCAAATATGAATGGTGCATATATTTTTGAGGATGTAGACGAGAAAGTTTTAGATAAGATTTCTGATGATCTTTCAATTGATAAAGTACAGCTTAGAAATACAGACAGCAACTACTGGTCTGGTAAGATTGAAGTTAAAAGTACCGCGGAAAATGGTTCTGTAACTGTAAGACTTTTAACAGCAAGTGAAGAGTTTAATGAGCTTGTCGAGGAAAAGGTTGATGCTCTTGTAAAAGAAGCTGAAACTCATCTTGAAAATGTAACTATAAATAAAGTAAACTCATTTACAACAAGCTCACCAACAGATACTGAAAATGAAGATGAGATCGCAGTTAAAGGTGTTGCTATCAATAAGGGAACAATTATCAAAGGTGCAGTTATTGCATTTATATTTGCAGTATTCTTTGTATTATTTATGAATTTTGTTCTCTATGTATTTAACCCTTCAATGAATGGTGTTTCAGCATTTGAGAAATACGGCCTTAAATTTATTTACGAATACAGAGGAACAGCTGATCTTGCAGAAGTTCTTAAATACGTTGAAGAAAATGAAGGTAAAGTTACACTTATGACTACTTCAGATAAAGTTAAAACTTCTTTTGATAAAAAACTCGCAAAAGACGAAAGCAGCGTAAAATATGATATTGTCAATGCAAAAGATACACATGCAGTTCTTGCAGCAGATAAGATCATGTTTATTGAAGAGTGTGGTATAACACGTTACAGAGACTTTGAAAAAGCCTTAAGACAGGCTGAAAACTTTGGCAAAGAAGTTGCAGGAGTTATAAATATTCCATTATAAAGTTATTTAAGCGGGAGGAAACAAAAATGGTATTTGGTGCAATATTAGCAGGCGGAAAAGGAACAAGAATGGGAATTGACAAGCCAAAACAGTTCCTTATGTTAGGAAGCAGACCTATTATAATTCATACAATTGAAAAGTTTATTCTTTCTCCTGACATTGATGAGATTTATGTAGGCGTTCATCCAGACTGGATTGATTATACAGAAGATCTTATTAAGAAATACATTGATTCAGATAAAAATATAATCCTTGTTCCGGGAGGAACTGACAGAAACTCAACGATCTTTAATATTATTGATGAGATCGAGAAGAGAAACGGAGACGATGAGGATAATATTATCGTTACACATGATTCGGTAAGACCTTTTGTTACACTTAGAATTATAGGAGAAAATGTTGAGATGGCTAAAGAATGCGGAGCTGTTGATACAGTTATAAGCGCAGTTGATACTATTGTTGTTTCTGAAGATGGAGAAAAGATTACATCTATTCCAGACAGAAGACAGATGTTCCAGGGACAGACACCTCAGACATTTAAAATTTCAAAATTAAAAGAACTTTACAATGATCTTTCAGATGATGAAAAAGAGATCCTTACAGATGCATGCAAAATCTGTGTTGTTAGAAACGTTCCTGTAAGACTTGTTAAAGGTGAAGTTTCTAATATGAAGATCACTACAATCGATGATATGAAAGCGGCTACAGCACTTATTATGGAGGATATAAAATGTTAAACAGTGTTTATCAGTTGATCACACCTAAGACAATATCCGTAAAACATGAAGATGTTGATACTAAAGATCAGGTTATTATAAGACCTGAATATCTTGCTCTTTGTCATGCTGATCAGAGATATTATCAGGGTAAAAGAGATATAAAGATTTTAAGGAAAAAGCTTCCTATGGCTCTTATACATGAAGCATGCGGACGTGTTATCCATGATCCTACAGGAACTTTTAAAGTAGGACAGTCTGTTGTAATGATACCAAATATACCTGGAAACAGAGAAGAGAAGGTTATTTACGAGAATTATGGAAAAGGCGGTGGATTCTTAAGCAGCGGGCATGACGGATTTATGAGAGAGTTCGTAAATCTTCCTGCAGACAGAGTAGTAGCTTTTGACGATATAGATAAGAGAATTGCAGCAATTACAGAATTTATAAGTGTTGGAATGCATGCTTATTTAAGATTCAGTCTTATTTCTCATGAATATAAAAATTCAATCGGTATATGGGGAGACGGAAGTCTTGCATTTATTGTGAGCAGTATCCTTAAGAAGAAATATCCGGATACAAAGATAATCGTTATAGGTAAGAATACAAGTAAACTTTCACAGTTCTCATTTGTTGATGAGACAATACTTGCTGATGACCTTGAAGAAGGTTTTAATGTGGATCATGCTTTTGAGTGTGCAGGTGGAGAGGGAAGTTTCTACGCTATTGATAATATTATTAAATATATCAATCCACAGGGAACAGTTATGCTTATGGGTGTATCGGAAAACAAGGTACCTATAAATACAAGAGATATTCTTGAGAAAGGTCTTACATTTGTAGGAAGCAGCCGTTCAGGACGCGTTGACTTTGAAAATGCCATTAAGTTTATGGAGGATAAGAGTATCCAGAGAAGACTTAAATCAATAATCTATGAAACAGACGAAGTAAAAAACATTTCAGATATACATAAAGCATTCAGCGTTGACATAGATACAGACTTTAAGACTGTATTTAAATGGAGCGTATAATTGCATAAATGTTAACTGAATATTCTCGTGCGGCAGAGCCGCCCGTCCGGTGTGGCGTGAGCCACCTATCCAGACGGTATGAGCCACTTTAATGAGAGTGTTACTTTCGTAGTGATTTATCTAGACCATACACCTCACGCATGGACCTATCATGATCAGCATCAATAAAAGAAAAAGTAGAGGAAAGGAAATCTCATGAGAGGAAAACAGGCATTAAAAAATATGGTGGCAAGTCTGCTTTTACAGGTAATTGTTCTTTTGTCTGGATTGATATTGCCACGTTTTATTCTTGAGGCATATGGATCAAGTGTGAATGGAATGATCACTTCAGTAAATCAGTTTTTAACATATCTGGGTCTGGCAGAAGCAGGAGTAGGAACAGCAACAGTTGTTGCTCTCTATACACCTCTTGCGTTGAAACAGACGGAAGAAGTGAATTCAATTCTTTCGGCGACAAGAAAATTTTATAATAAATCCGGAATGCTATTTCTGGCATTAACACTGGTACTTATAGGGGTCTATCCGTTTTTTATTTCAGGACAGCTTGAGAATAGTCTTGTGCGCTGGATGATACTTGTCTTGGCAGGAAGTACTTTAGTGGATTACTTTTTTCTAGGTAAATACAGAGTTTTGTTGACTGCAAATCAGGAAGGGTATGTGGTTGCACTGATTCAGGCAGCAGGAACGATCGTTAATATGGTTGTTTCTATTTTTCTGATTTATATTGGAGCAGGTGTTCTTTTTGTAAAGGCAGTTGCAACCGGTGTATACATGCTTCGTCTTGTATTGGTTAAAATCTATGCAAAACGAAAATATCCTGCATTAGATTTTTATGCAGAACCGAATGAAGGTGCTTTGAAACAAAAAAATGCGGCATTGCTTCATCAGGTTGTTGGTATTATTGTAAATAATACTGATACGACAGTGCTGACAATCTGTCTGGGAGCAAAGTCTCTTCTTGAAGTCAGTGTATATGGAATCTATATGATGGTGGTTAATGCCGTGAATCAGCTGATGACATCTTTTTCGAATGGTCTGACTGCAGGATTTGGAGAAGTGATCGCCAAGAATGAGGAAGAGACACTAAAAAAGAGCTATTCAAGTTATGAGTATATGTATTTTGTAATCATGTTTATTGTGATTGCCTGTATGGGAGTCTTGATCCTGCCTTTTGTCGGGGTATATACCATTAACCTGACAGATGTACAGTATGTACGTCCGGTTCTTGGAATTTTGTTTACATTAATTGTTTTTATGCAAAATGTAAGGATTCCGGGATTGACGATTATTTGCGCAGCAGGGCATTATAAGGAAACGAGATATCAGGCGATTTTGGAAGCTGTGATAAATATTACGGTTTCTCTTGGGCTGGTATGGAAGTTCGGCATGGCAGGAGTTCTTCTTGGTACAGTATGTTCTTATGGATATCGTTCTTTTGAAATTGTGTTCTATACAAGTCGACATCTGGTAAAAGGATGTGCAAAAAAATCCATGTTTCGAATTTTGAGAAATGTATTTACAGTGGCAATTCTTTGTACGGTTGGAACATATGTTATTCCGCAGGAAATAACATCTTTTACTACATGGTTTCTCTATGCAATAGGAATGGGGCTGACAAGTGTTTTTTTGGTTGTGGTGATAAATTATGTGGTTGAACCAGATGAATTTATGCAACTTAGACATCGGGTGAATGATATAATTAAAAAGGAATAGAAGGAAAATAGGGGAAGCTTTGAAATGATTCCAGTCTTTGTTGTACTCAATCGGAGTTCTTATATTACCAAGTGAGGAGTTCTCTTATAAAATCAACGTTTTCCGCACATTTTTCGGATAAAAAAGGGTCAGTCGTGAAAAACTGCCCCTTTTTATTTTTAGTTGGATTAATTTCGATTACAACATTATGGTATCCAAACCCCATCAGCACCGACATAATAACGAGAATTATCCACCCATTGAGAAACTGCCATGCGTCCATCGGATTTTACATAGTAGACTCCGGAGATCCATTGGTTTGTCAGCATTTGACCAGAAGAGTTCATGAAATACCAGTATCCATTATAATAAATCCAACCGGTTACCATAGCACCACTGGAGTTCAAATAGTACCAACAATCATTGATGTATGTCCAGCCGGTTACCATAGCACCACTGGAGTTCATATAGTACCAGCAACCATTGATGTATGTCCAGCCGGTTACCATATAGCCATTGGAGTTAAACCAGTACCAGTTTCCTTTGATGTATTCCCATGAATTTGCAGGGTAAGTTCCATCAAAATGGCAGTACCACCAACCAGTATTATTTTTAACCCAGTATCCGTTATCCTTTGTATATCCTTCAGCAGAGTAAGTTCGCGGAGTGATATATTGAGTATAATCCTTGAAACCAAAATCAAGATCTACATTTTCTGAAATTCCATCTACTATTCCTTTGCAGCTGCTCTGCCATATGTTCCTTTGAATGGATAAATCATATTTATAGTTATAACGTGCAATCCAAAGATCAATTCCGGACAGATAAGAAGTATCGATATGATTTTTATACCAGTCTTCATTACAATACAGCATTGGTTCATATCCAGCTCGACGAATTTCATCAAAGAATGTTTTCGCTATTCGCCCAAGCTGTGCCTTACTTAGATTTTTTTGTGAGGAATCTTCTAAGTCGAGAACAATTGGATATGAAATCTTATATCCCTGTAGTTGATCAATTACAAACTGTGCATCATTTAATGATTGATTTTCAGTTGTGGCCGTGCTGTAATAGTAAACACCTACGGGGATTCCGGCTGCAATTGCATTTGTCATATTTTGATTATAATAGGTATCTAGTTTATGCTCTGAACCATGAGCAACTCGTATGAATGCAAATTGAATACCATCCTTTTTAACAGCAGTCCAGTCGATACTTTCTTGCCACTGAGAGACATCAATCCCTTTTAAAGACCCGCTTTCATAGCTATTATTGTCAATCCAATAACCATTACTATTGAAATAATACCATTGCCCATTAATCTTAGTCCAGTCAGTTTGCATCACTCCGCTGGAATTAAAATAGTACCATTGTCCGTCGATTAGCTTCCAACCAGTTGTTCTAACACCATTCTCATCCATATAATACCATTTTTTATAGACCATCGTCCATCCGGTGACCATATAGCCATTGGAATCAAAACGATACCATTCACCATTAATGCATTCCCAGGCGTTTGTGGAATAACTACCATCGTAATGGGCATACCACCATCCTTTACTGTCTTGAATCCATTGACCAGAAGAAGAATCACAGGTAGCAAGCTCATAGAAATTAAAAGAATCTATGACTTCTTTTCCAAGAGAAGAGCCAGCTGTATCTGTTTCTTCTTCGGCATGTGCTGTTAATGAGAAAGAACCAGTTAAAAATATCAAGGTGAATAATGCGAATCCTTTTTTAAATAAATATTTTTTGTGCAAATATGTTCTCCTTTCCATAGGGGTAGCATACAGTTTCCCCGTTATTAACGTAAAATCAATCAGTTATTCAAAATGATTATATCATTAAGTAAAATGAGAATCTAGTTAAGTAAGAAAAATTTAAAATATTTAAAATATTGTCTTGCATTATAAAAATAAAGGTGCTATACTACCTGTAGTTCACGAAAAAGGAGAAATATAAGTACATGAACAAACAAGAGCTTGATTTACTGAACATCATAAAAAAAGAAGCATATGTAAATCAGAGACAGTTATCAGAAGCTTCTGGTTATTCACTTGGTAAAGTGAATACTTCATTAGCAGAACTTGTGAAAGCCGGTTATCTGAATGCAGATTATAGATTGACCGAACAGGCAAAAGAGTTATTTACAGAGAATAGACCAAATCAGGCAGTGATTCTTGCAGCTGGAGCGGGAATGCGAATGATACCGATTAATACAGAAGTGTCCAAGGGAATGCTTGAAGTAAGAGGTGAAACCTTAGTAGAACGACTGATTAAACAGTTGAAAGAAAAAGGAATCCATAAGATCACTATCGTTGTTGGATTTATGAAAGAACAGTATGAATACCTGATCGATGAGTATGGAGTAGAGCTGGTTTATAATAAGGAATATGCAGTAAAGAACAATCTGTTTTCGTTGGCAAAGGTAAAAGATAGATTGGAAAATGCGTATATTGTACCGTGTGATCTTTGGTGCAGAACAAATCCTTTCTCAGAGACTGAACTGTATTCCTGGTACATGATTGATGAGATGCCGGATGAGGATAGTACGATTCGTATGAATCGAAAGATGGAATTAAAAGCAGTTGGTGATTCGGAAGCTGGTAATCATATGGTAGGAATTGCTTACATCAATAAAGAAAGTGCAAGAACTTTAGAACAGAAAATCAGTGAAATGAAAGAACATCGCAGATATTACAATTCATTTTGGGAAGATGCAGCAATGGAGAAAGGGAAAATGATTCTTTTCCCGAAAGAAGTAAAAAAAGGAGATGTTCTGGAGATTAATACATTGGAGCAGTTGAGAGATCTTGATGAGAATTCAGATCAGCTGAATTCAGAACTTCTTGATATTATTGCAGAGACGCTTTCTTGTGAACAGAAAGAAATCACAGAGATTGAACCCCTGAAAAAAGGAATGACTAACCGTTCGTTCCGCTTCCGTTGTGGTGAAAAGCGTTATATCATGCGAGTTCCGGGAGAAGGAACGGATAAGATGATTAATAGAAGCCAGGAGTATGATGTTTATCAGGTGATTGGTCCGAAAGGAATCTGTGATCCAGTTCGATATATGTCGAAAGAAAAAGGGTATAAGATTACAGAATTTTTAGAGGGTGCAAGGAATTGTGATGCAGAAAATGAAAATGATGTGAAAGCATGCATGAAGTATCTGAGAAATGTACATGAGCAGAATCTGAAAGTAGATCATTCTTTTGACTTGTTTGAGCAGATTGAAAAATATGAACAGTACAGAAATGGAGAGAAATCCATTTATCGCGATTATGAGAAGACAAAGGAAAAAATGTATGAACTGAAATTCTTTGTTGATCAGCAGGAAAAAGAGTATACATTAACTCATATTGATGCAGTTCCGGATAACTTTCTCTTTGTGGATGACAGGATATATCTTATTGATTGGGAGTATTCAGGAATGCAGGATCCACATGTAGATATTGCGATGTTTGCAATTTATGCATTGTATGAGAAAGAACAGATTGATCGTTTGATTGATGCTTATTTTACAGAAGGGTGTCTGGAAGAAGTCAGAACAAAGATATATTGCTATATAGCAATCTGTGGTTTCTTATGGAGTAACTGGTGCGAATATAAGAGAATCCTCGGAGTGGAGTTTGGTGAGTATTCTCTGAAACAGTATCGTTATGCAAAAGAATTTTACAGGCTTGCAAAGGAGAGAATGGAAAATGACTAGAAATGCTATTATCATGGCTGCCGGAATGTCCTCAAGATTTGCACCATTGTCACTGGAGACGCCGAAGGCGCTTTTGAATGTGAAAGACGAAATTATGATTGAACGTCAGATCGGACAGCTGAGAGAAGCAGGAATTGATGAAATTGTTATCGTAGTCGGATATTTGAAAGAAAAGTTTGAATATCTGAAAGAAAAATATCATGTGATTCTTGTTGAAAATCCATATTACAAACAAATGAATAATTTTTCTACTTTGTATGTTGCGAGAGAATATCTGAAAAATACCTGGATCTGTTCGGCAGACAATTATTTCACAGAAAATGTATTTATGGAAGAAAGTGAAAATGCATTTTATGCTTCTGAATATGCAGATGGTGCTACAGAAGAGTGGTGTATCAAGACTGATAATACAGGGAAAATCATAGGGGTTCAGATTGGTGGCGAGAATGCATGGGTGATGAAAGGTCATGTATTCTTTAATGAAAAATTCAGTACACAGTTGCTGCCGTATCTTGAAGAAGCTTTTCAGAAAAAGGAACTGTGGGATGAATACTGGGAAAATCTTTATATGGCGCATATGGATGAAATGGAAATGTATATCAGAAAGTATGATGCCGGTATTATTGAAGAGTTTGACAGTATTGATGAATTAAGGGAATTTGATGTAAAGTACAAAGAATGTACGGGCAGCAAAGTACTTCGGGAAATTTCAGAGAAACTGAACTGTCCGGAAGGAAAAATGACGCAGATGAAACCAGTAAAATCCAATGGAGAAGTGATAGGATTTGAGTTTTTTTGTGATGGTAAGAAGTATGAGTATTCTTATACATCAGGATTAAAGACAAGGTAAGTCGGAAAGGAAAGCAAATGGAAACGAAACAGACAAAACAGACAGAGAAAAAGAAGGTTGACTGGCTTATTACATTATTGCCATTAGGGCTTATTGTGGTTTTATGTATTTTATTCTTCTTTAAGCCAGAACAATCCAATCAGGTGCTTAGTCAGATTAGATATGTATTTGGTGATACATTTGGAACTTATTATCTTGTGATTGGATTAGGTGTATTCCTGTTATCTATTTATGTAGCAACATCAAAGTATGGAAATATTGTTTTAGGAGCTCAGACTGAAAAACCAAAATATTCTTTCTTTGCATGGGGCTCCATGATGTTTACAGCAGGACTTGCTGCAGATATCTTGTTTTATTCTTTCTCAGAGTGGGTCATGTATGCGACAGACCCACACATTGCAGAACTTGGAAGTATTCGTGAATGGGCAGGCGTTTTCCCGATTTTCCACTGGAGTTTGATTCCGTGGGGATTCTATCTTGTGCTTGCAGTTGCTTTTGGATTTATGCTTCATGTACGTAATCGTGAAAGACAGAAATATTCTGAAGCCTGCAGACCGATTCTTGGAAAACATACAGATGGAATGCTGGGAAGAATCATTGACCTGCTTGCAGTATTTGCTCTGATTGCGGGAACAGCAACAACATTTAGTATTGCGACACCTTTGATGGCAAGTATTATTAATGAACTGTTTCATATCGAACTGAGCCGTACAGTTGTAACAATTATAATTATTTTAATCACATGTGTTATTTATACTTATTCTTTGTTACATGGATTCAAAGGAATTAGTTTTCTTGCGAAAGCCTGCGTATACCTGTTCTTCGGATTGCTTTTGTTTGTATTACTTTTTGGAGGAGAAACAAAATTCATTATTGAAAATGGTTTTGCATCTCTTGGAAAAGTGGTTCAAAATTTCTTTGAGCTTTCAACATTTACAGACCCGGAAAGAACAACATCATTCCCACAGAACTATACAATCTACTATTGGGCATACTGGATGGTATGGTGTGTGGCAGCTCCGTTCTTTATCGGAAACATTTCCAGAGGAAGAACAGTTCGTCAGACAATCCTTGGAGGATATGTATTTGGTGTTGGATCAACAATTGTAAGCTTCATTGTTCTTGGAAATTATTCTCTTGGAAAACAGATCAGTGGACAGATGGATTTTATTGCTGCTTATGAGAAGACGGGGGATCTGTATACAATGATCATTGGAGTAATACGTTCTCTGCCTTGTGCACCGTTTGTACTTGCTCTTGTGTTGATTACGATGATTGCATTTTATGCAACTTCATTTGATTCAATTGCATTGACAGCATCATGCTATAGTTATCACAGACTGGGAGAAGATGAGAATCCAAACAGACTGATTCAGTTGATGTGGTGTATCCTGCTGATTCTCCTTCCAATTGCACTTGTGTTTTCGGAAAGTTCAATGAGTAATCTGCAGTCGGTTAGTATTATTGCAGCATTCCCAATTGGCGCAGTTATTGTGTTGATTGTGCTGAGTTTTATGAAGGATGCAAAGAAATTTATGGAAGAAAATGAAAAACAGAGGAAAAAGTAAGAGGATAAAAAGAGAGATATCAGTGCTTAATGCATTGTTATCTTTCTTTTTATAGTTTTGAAAGTTTTTAAAATGTATTCTTCCATGTAGACAACTTCACTCAAACAGTGTACAATAGGATAGTATATAAGTTTAAGACAACAAAAGAAGGGGTAATTATATGAAAGCAAAGAAATTAGCGGCAGTAGCATTATCACTGTGTCTTACAGTGCCAATGTTCAGCACAATTGTAAGTGCAGCTGATGGTTCTCTGATGTTCTCTGATCCACAGACAAAGGTTGGAGAGGAAGTAAGTGTAGATCTTGTTGTGAGATCTGGAAATTCAGCTGTTGGAGATGCAGATATTACAATGAGTTATGATACTTCTGCACTTCAGTTTGAAAGCGGAGAGGGTGTAACAGCAGACAGTGATGGCAAGCTTACATACTCAGGAAGCGGAGACGGAACGGCGAAAGAACTTCGTACTACAATGACGTTTAAAGCATTGAAGATGGGAGATACAACGATCACAGTTGACAGCTCAAAGGCTTATCTGTATTCAGATGAGACACTGACATTAGACCAGGGATCTTCCGCAATTAAGATTGGACAGGCAGATGATGGTTCAACAGAGATTGAGGCAAATGGAAGTGAATCAACTGGCGCAGCTACTGATATTACGGTAAATGTGAATGGAACAGATTATAACTTCTCAGAAGAATTTGCAACATCTGCGATTCCGGTAGGATATAGTGAGACTACAAAGACATTCAATGGAGAAGAGCACAAGTTTGTTGCTAATGAGGCTGGTGTTACACTTGGATATTTGGTAGATGCTTCCGGAGAAGGAAAGTTTTTCCTCTACAATGAGGACGATTCTACATTTGTTCCATATACAGAATTGAAGATTTCTGATACAACATCTATTATTCTTTTAGCAGATAATGGAGGAGCAAAACTTCCGGATTCATACCAGGAAGGGGAACTTACAGTAGCAGATCAGACATATCCATATTGGGCAAATCCAGAGAATGATCGTTATGATCTTCTGTATGCAGTGAATACAAGAACAGGTGAAAAAGGGTTCTATCAGTATGATTCACAGGATGGAACTTATCAGAGTGTAGATGTTCAGACAACAGACAGTACAAAGAAGGAAGCAAAAGGGATTGTTGGAAAACTGGAGTCGCTTGTAAAAGAGCATCCAATTGTTCTTCTGGCTGGAGGAGCACTCATCGTAGTTGTATTACTTGTTCTTATGATTATGTTTGCAGTAAAACTTGTGCATAGAAATCAGGAACTTGATGATCTGTATGATGAGTATGATATTCCTTTTGAAGATGAAGAAGATGAAGAAGATGACGAGCCGGTTACTGCTAAGAAGTCAGACAGAAAGGCGTTTGGACGTAAAAAAGTAAAAGATGATGATTATGACGATGGTTATGATGATGATTTTAATGATGATTACGATGCCTTTGATGAAGAGTATGCTGATTATGATTTTGATGATGATTACGATGATGATTATGATGATGAATATGATGCACCGACAGGAAATACAAGAAATTTAGGAAGATCAGCTAAAAAATCAAAAAAAGGAAGAAAATCAGATGATTATGATGTAGATTTCATTGATCTGTAAGTTTGAGAGACAGATGAAAGATACTGATTAGGTAGTTGAAAAATATAGACAGGATTAGAACGGATTAAGAAGGAAGTTCTGATCCTGTTTTTCTATTGTTCTTTTCAATCTTTATTAATTGATTATACACAGATTTATCACAATGCGGAGTTACTATGTAAACATCAAAGAAAAAGAATAAACAAGAGAAGAGGTAATCTTTATGGAGAATCAATATAATTATTATAATTCAGATGGAATGAATGGAAACGGACAGAGCGAAACACCATTTCATGATGACAATGGTGGTCAGAAGCATCAAGCACCGCATGGTAAGAAGCCGCAAAAGAAAATTCCCAAAGCAGTGGCAGTGACAGGATTTGCACTATTGTTTGGAGTTGTTTCCAGTGGTACATTTCTGGCATCAAATGTTGTTGGAAGTAAAGTGCTTGGATTGACCGGTGTGACGAAGACCAATACTACGGCAACCAAAGCTGTGAGCAGCAATGCTTCATTATCCAAATCTTCCAGTGTTGTAACTTCAGATGTTTCAAGTATTGTGGAAAATGTAATGCCATCAATCGTATCAATTACAAATATGAGTGTGCAGCAGGTTCAGGATTTCTTTGGTGGTGTGTCACAGCAACAGAGCGAAAGTGCTGGAACAGGAATCATTATTTCCCAGAATGATTCAGAACTTCTGGTTGTTACAAATAATCATGTAGTAGCAGGAAGCGATACATTAACAGTTACTTTTGCTGATGGAACAAGTGTTGAGGCGAATATCAAAGGAACAAACTCAGAGTATGATATTGCTGTTGTGGCTGTTCCGCTTGACTCTATTTCAGATGATACAATGAAAGCAATTTCAGTAGCAACACTCGGAGATTCTACACAGCTAAAGGTTGGAGAGCCTGCGATTGCAATCGGTAATGCACTTGGCTATGGACAGTCAGTAACAACGGGTGTAATCAGTGCTTTGAATCGTTCTGTTTCTGAAACAAACGAGCAGACTGGTGAGACAACAGAGAGTGATGCCAAACTGATTCAGACAGATGCAGCCATTAATCCTGGAAACAGTGGTGGAGCACTTGTAAATGCAAGTGGCGAAGTGATTGGAATCAACTCATCCAAGCTGGTTGGTGATTCTGTAGAAGGTGTCGGATATGCAATTCCAATCAGTGATGTATCCGATCTGATCCAGAATCTGATGAATCAGGCAACAAAGACAAAGGTTGCAGAAAAAGATCAGGGCGCAATTGGCATCAAAGGAATGAGCGTGCCGGCTGAATATTCCAAACAGCTGAATATGCCGGAAGGTGTTTATGTATCAGAAATCACAAAAGGCGGTGGAGCAGAGGCAGCCGGAATGACAAAAGGAAGTGTTATCACAGCAATTGACGGAACAACCGTATCAAGCAAGGATGATCTTCAGGAACAGCTTCAATATTATGCCAAAGGAGATAAGGTGTCACTGACAATTCAGATTCCACAGAGTAATGGAGAATATGAAGAGAAGACAGTGGAAGTAACATTAGGTGCGAAATAAAACTACTTTTAAGTGAATGTATTATGTTTAGGGATTGTCACGTGGCAATCCCTTTTGCTGTTGTTCACAATTTTTCTTATCTTCCATACAATAACAAAAAAGATATAAGGATTTATTTTATGGCACCATATTGTTCTAATAGGAATACGAACTGTTATTGTCAGAATGGAAATTACAGACCACAAACAAGGCAAGAAAATGAAAGACAGCTTCATTGCAATATTCCTGTTCCTCCACTTCCGGAGCAAAAGGCGAAAAATTACTGTTGCGATGAGTGTGTTGGTGATTACAGCAAAACGGATGTTTTGCAAGAGTTTCCGGTTGCGATGGCTTATGTCCCATGGCAGCAGTGGAGAAAACTTCACGATCTCGGTTATGGATTTCAGTGTGGAACTATTTTTCAAGAGCTTGAAAAACCATTTCGTGGAAAAGGAGGATGCTGTAAATGAGTTGCAATTGTCATGAAATGAATCGAAGAGAACTTTTTGAATATATAAATCAGATAAGTTTTGCAGTAGATGATGTTAAATTATTTTTAGATACACATCCTGAAAATCAGAAAGCACTTGACTATTTTCAAAAATATAAAGAGAAACGTATGGAAGCACTCAAAGAATATGCAGAGGTATATGGACCTTTAACTGTAGATACAGTCAGCGAAAACAGTGACTGCTGGAATTGGATCAATGAACCATGGCCGTGGCAGGAAGGGGGATGCTGATTTATGTGGAATTATGAAAAAAGACTTCAATATCCTGTGAAGATAACCCAGACGAATCCGAAACTGGCGAAGATCATTATAAGTCAGTTCGGTGGGCCGGATGGCGAATTAGCTGCATCTATGCGTTATCTTTCACAGCGATATACGATGCCATATAAAGAGGTAACAGGAATACTGACTGATATTGGTACAGAAGAACTTGCCCATATGGAGATGATCTGTGCAATTATCTATCAGCTGACAAAGAATTTGTCACCGGAAGAAATTGAACGTTCCGGTTTTGCACCGTATTATGTTGATCATACACTGGCATTATGGCCACAGGCAGCCAGCGGAGCTCCGTGGACTGCAACGTATTTCCAATCGAAGGGAGATCCGATTACAGATCTTCATGAAGATCTTGCAGCAGATGGTGCGATTGTGTAAAGACAACATTGAGGTTTTAAAAGATAGTTCCCGATAATCTGGCATACTAGCTGCCAGATATGAGAACTTTAGAAATTCCAATGTATTTCAATAGGTATTTCCTTAGTTACAGGGTCTTTCTTACCGACCAATACATAATCAATCAGCTTTTCAACCGTTTCCCTGTCTAAGTGTTCAAGATTTGTATATTGCTCGATTAACTGTCGTCTGTTATCGCCAATCAGCATTTTTCTTTCAATAACATCAAGCTGTTTCTGCGTATCAATTACCAGTTTTTCGAGCCTTTCTTTTTGTGTTGAGAAGTCTTTAGATAAATCCAAGTAATCAAGTTCGGAAAGAATACCTTTTACCTTATCTAAATATAGTTCACGGATTCCTTTTGTGTATTCCGCAATCCTTTTTTGATAAGCAGCAATCTCCGTTTCCATAGCTTCTTTTTGACCTCGCAGGTCATTATTGAATTGCACATTTTGTTCAAGCTCATCTTTATCCAGATATTCTGTGGATAACTTATTAAGTTCATCAATCACAGCTTTTTCCAATTTGTCTACTGAAATGAAAGAACCTATACAAGCGTCCTTTGCTACATGGCGGTTAGAACATTGTAAATAATGCTTACCACGATTCTTTGACGAACGCATTGTATAACCACAATTCATACAGCGAGCTTTTCTGGCAAATAAGCCGATTGTGCCAACTGTGAAAGGTTTTGCCTTTTGAGCTACCAATGCTTGAACCCTATCCCATAACTCACGGTCAATAATCGGCTCATGTGTACTCTCAACTCTGTACCACTCGTCTTTTGGTCTGGGTTTGTTTTGCTTTGTCTTATAAGAAACGCTGCCATATTTCCCTTGAACCATATTCCCGATATAGATTTCATTTACCAACATATCTGATATGGCAAAATATTTCCATAGGGTACTGTTTTTCGTTTTAGGCTGCTTATAACGCAAACCATGAAGTCGTTTGTATTCCGTAGGGTTTGGTATTCCTCTGTCATTCAACATACGGGCAATGGCGGTCTTTCCATATCCCTGTGAAAACAGTGTAAAAACTTCTCTGACAACTTCCGCAGCTTCTTCATCAATAATCAAATGCCCTTTCACGTCAGGGTCTTTTTTGTAACCATACAGGGCAAAAGCACCGATATGGTGTCCGTTCTTTCTTCTGTCAGTGAGAACGCTTTTAATGTTCTCTGACATATCCTCCAAGTACCACTCATTCACCAGACCGTTAATCTGTCTTGATTTCTTATTTCCCTTATTAGCTGTATCTGCATTATCAACAATACTGATGAAGCGAATACCCCAAATAGGAAAAAGACCGTGGATATATTTTTCCACTAATTCTAGTTCTCTGGTAAATCTGGATTGTGTCTTACAAAGGACAATATCAAATTTGCGATTCTTTGCGTCCTCCAACAACCTGTTAAATTCTGGTCGTCGTCTGTCAGAACCAGTGTAATCATCATCACTGTATATGTTGTAGACTTCCCAACCATGCTCTAATGAGTATTGAAGTAACATTGACTTTTGATTCTGAATACTGTTACTGTCGTCTGTTTCTGATTGTTTGTTTCTATCTTCCTCTGATAAGCGGCAATAAATAGCAACTCTTGATTTTGATTCTATCATGCTTCGTTCTCCTTTTAAAGAAGACGAAACAAACTATCTCTACATAATGTTATTATAACATCTTGTAGGATAGTTTGTCTATCATCTGGCAGGAGTTGCCTTTCCTTCCAAAAATGAAATTTTAAATTCCACCGTCCGCTTATGCGGTGGAATTTACTCTAA